>JAAUXT010009704.1_pt1 | contig 58609 bp, 56 predicted proteins | sample 7278171 | NCBI WGS metagenome assembly JAAUXT01 (sample SAMN14350112, study PRJNA611818) | marine sediment metagenome | isolation source: surface marine sediment (1.8m) | place: French Polynesia: Moorea | collected 2018-08
GAATGTTGAGAGAATTGTTCCATGTGTCACCTGTCTTCACTGACTGCGTCGCAAACAAGCAAACACTCCAACTCGTTCGCACAACACACAAAGCTCATCTTCATCGGCTTCTCTTTCTGATTGATTTTGACACTGACACTCATTCAACACAATTCTGCATTGGTATTCCGGGCTGCTTGATTTCTTAGAGGAGCGGTCGCCGGCGCTGCGGGCTCCCATCGGGCGCGAGAAGAAAAGCCTAATGAAATAGTGCGGGAGGTAAATGCTGTTTGGCCCATCTGCACACATGTCACACGGAGCTTTATGAGTGTAATCGTCATTCACCGTCTGCCACCAATGACTGGGAATCGCGGTCTTCCTCACGACTCGCCGATGCTTCAGTCCGCGTTGGACTCGGACCCGCAGAAAGGGTCAGAGGCTGCCTTTTTCTTGCAGATTCTGTCGTGTCCCTCACCACGACTGTTGAGCAAATGACACGTCCTTGTTTCTGTCTGTGGCAGAGCGTGACACGCACCAACTTCAGTCAACGCATGTCCAGTGCTCTTGTGATCGGTCGGGAACTGTGTTCGTCAGAGGCAAACCTGTTTGTTCGTGTGTTGAAATGCAATAGCACAGGACGGCTTCTTACAAAGATTCTGCGCACGCCTGTCAAGGAAAGTCGAAATTATCAACATTAACTGTTGTCACAACAAATCAGAAACAATCGAATCTGTGAAAACCCACAAAATCTAATTTTCCGCAGAACACAGCAAAATGTCTTAAGAATTCCACATGTCACTCCAGGCAAAATTGGATCAGCAGAGAAGTGATACTGATTCATTCAAGGGAAAACTTGATCATTAGGCTACGACCTTGCGCAGCATCTTTTGCTTTGATTAGCGTCCTCTGTGCAGGGCTTATCACGTCTGAAACACACACCGCTCTGAGGGCTGGACCGGTTCTCTCCCCCAGTGGCTACAGATGGGAGATTGCAGATTTTGCGTATTGTTCAACAGCCGGCACAATTGCGGTCAGTTAATTGGTTGGTCGTGACGGCTGACTCGAATCCTGAAGAAAGTGACCAGAAGCCTGCACGTTTGAAGTTCCCCATTTGGTCACAGTCGGAAATGTTGTCTGCAGCAAACAATGTTTCAGTGACTGTGGAAGACGGGCATTCCAACACAACACTCACTTCAGATTTCCCGTCACTTGGTACTCGTACTGTGTGTCCTCCAAGGTGGGGTTTTCATGCAAAACAAGGGATAAAATCTTCTTTGGCAACTCAGAATTTCAAATGGAACTTGACTCGACGAGACCACAATAGGTCAAGACAGCTTTCTTTCGTGTGAAAGTTTTGGCTAAAATCTCAACTACTACGGTCCTTACTTTCCCAAGAACAGTCATTTACTGATCACACTCAACGGCCGGAGAGGAATCAGTGCTGTACGCAGCGCATCCCGTGAGGGCCTGGAGGCGGAATGTGGATTTGCGCGCTAATTGAGTTTCTGTCCGTGCGTACTCCACAGCGATAAGAGGCCGGTGTTTTCTCTGCAAACGTCACGTTTTATGCTGAGATGGTCACAGACAAAGCTCAAGGAACGAAATGCTCAGACAAAGCAGACACAAAGCGAATGCCTGTGTAACTTCAACTTCAGATGTTTCACAACAACGAGCTTGATTTTCGTCTGAATGAAATGAGCAGAAAGTCTACGGAATGAAACGTGGTGCCGGTGTGTGGTATTTGCGCCACTGATACGAGTACGTGTGCGCCTACAGATGACAAGCTCAGTCTCGAGATTTGTTCCACAGACGAACGTCATCTCCCAGAACAGCGTTGAGCCTCAGTACACGCACTGAGAATCACATCCTTATTTTCATCTGGAGTCAGGATACATCTGTCCATCTGTGCAGTGAATGTGAAACAAGGTTGAATCATCAACCGCAATGACCTCTTGCACGACGATCACATTTTGCGGCCTCATCTTCCGCCAGATTCCATGGCGAGTTTACCAGACAACAACGGTGCGGGGTTCTCCTAACAAGGCGTTTTTCATTGTTCTTTTGCGTGCTACTTTCGAACAATCCAATTCATAACATTCCAAGCCACGAATGGCTGCAGTTACGGAAGTTTTCATTGAACCACAACACTGCAGGTTGATTTGTCGTGAAAAGCATCTGAACATCCCTGAAACATGTTTGTGTGACAAGTGGCAAATGTCAGGCAGGTCTTGTAATGGGACTAATTTCATTCAGGCGGTGCACGGTTAGTGTCCCCGAGTCTTGATGCATGAGGTGGTGCAATACTGCGACAAACTGAGTTCATCCATTACTCGCACAAATCCACCCTGTCACCCAGACCTGTCCATGTAGGGTGGTGCTCGGTGATTCTGTGCTTCGTACAAGGGTGGTTCCAAGAAACCCACACTCCCCCACCGTGAAAAAGGGCATCACGCCTGGGTTTTGACAAATCTTTGACCAAGTCTTGAATCTGCTGTTGTTGTTGTACCCTTATTATTATTCTGACCGTGTTCTTGGCCCACTTCCTGAGGTTTCTTGTGGACAGAACTGTGAAGCACACTGAAGAGAATTCTGCACGACAAGGACCAAGCGTTCCTGACTGCAAAGCGCACACACGTCGGGCCAGAATGTGCATGTTGGGACTCCGAAACTACTCGAAATGCCTGGGTGGCCAGACTCTTTATGGAAAAACTTGACACAAATCAAACCAACTTCATCATCTGAAAAATCTCTGCTCTTGTCTTTGGTCTGGTTTGTGGATCCACATTCTCTCGCTGTTGAGAAAGACCAGTTTCCTGTCAGATGACAATTCACTGGTTTGAGCCGCAGCTACTTTTGCACCTTGTCACACTGTTTCCTGACGGGCGGATTCACTGGATTGTCAATGTTGTGAGATTCCAGATCAGCAAATGGGCTCCGGTGCAACAGAACGGAGTTGGGGTGAATGGACAGAGTATGTCACAGGGGCGTATTCAAGGGATCCTGCAATCCTTGGTGTCATGTCTTCCAAAACTGCCTGAATCTGCACCTGGTAACGGTGAATGTTGTCACAGCGAAAAGTAAGGAATTCCACGTTCGCTGATTGTCAAGGTTTTTTCTGCGCACGGACCGAAAAAATCCTCACAATTCTGTGAGGAAAACTCTTCATACACGTACACAATCAAGCAAATGCGCAACTCAGCTGCTTTGAAAAAGATTCTGGGACATTGTTGTTCCGAGAATTGCAGTTGTTGTCTTGCAGCACAGCGTCAGGCAGCTGTCAAGTACATATCTGGTGCACAACCCTGAAAGGGCCTTGAATACTTTCAGGAAACGCAGACGGAAATGAAAGGCTTATCAAGGCAACATCAAAGCTGAGAGTGAAACTTGACGGGCGCAGAGTTCACGATCCATTGAACTCGCGTCTCCGCGCCACCTTGAGCGGAGCTGCTCCGAACGTCTGCAGGAGTCAACTGAAGAGCCTCCAAACTGGGATCACTTCAAAAACAGTTTGCTTTCAGTCTGGATGTCTCGGGTTGGGAGAGGATGTCATTGTAATTTCATTCACTCCCGTTGCTTCCTTCAACATTTCAGCCACAGGCAAATGGTCTCAGCGTTCCTACACAAAGGTGTTGCGTTGAAGCCATCAAGTCCGTGTTTGTGAGCGAGCTCTTCGGTCAGCGGTTTATTGTTTGGCGAGGAGGGAGTCTGATTGAGTCAGTGGGCAGTTGATTGTTTTATTAGTCCCGGCTGCGGACCGGAGCGGTGAATGGTGATGGATGGTGACATGATTGTTCGCTTCTATTCAGACCCCAGACCACCAAATGTGATTACTCCTGCTTGAAAATATGGTGCGTCTACCACCATTGGAGATAAACTACACAACTACAGGTTACAAGCGGGAACACAAGTGGTGGCCCTCGGATTTGAATTCTGGATGTCCGGATGTTTGAGCGCGCATGAAAATCCGTACATTCTTGACCAAAAATGGTTCTTCCTGTGTTTCCCGTTCAAAGGAGTCGCGGAGCTTGTCAGATGAGGGCTTCTCACGACAGGGGTATCAGCAAGCCACTGAGCCAGCACCTTTGTCTTGGAGTTTTGTGGCTCAAGCCCCCCCCCCCTCTCTCTCTCTCTCTCTCTCTCTCTCTGCAATTGCTGAAACACAGGGACTATTTGTTTGTTTCAGGCTGAAAAGTGTCAGAAGGATTCTGACCGTGCAAACCAAAATCAGAACAACCCCCTCTTGTCACAATTTCAAAGAGTAATTGCTATCAAAGGGCGAACAGTATCACCGAACTTGTGAGGTATGTTATCCAACTTCAGCACACAGGCCTACTGAGACAGACGATGGAGCTGTACCTTGTCGCAGATTGGCCGAACCTGTCTCCTTGCCGTGAGCATCATTTTTTTGAACATTTTGCCAATGATCTCAGGGATCTTGTCTCACTTCGCAAACAGATAGGTTGGATGCACTTTCCACTCTCCGTTGGATGTCGATAATATAACAATCAAACGAAGAGAGAGATTATCCCTCAGGAACAAAGAGACAGCTGTTGTGTCTCTGAGCGTCTCCGACGTGGATGACCGTTCATCAGAATCACTCAATCACAAGCAGTTTTCTACTCTAGGGTAGACGTCCAGACACTCGCCCTCCTCTCAGGAAAAATTATGCCCGAAGCTTTTCAGCCCCGATCCCAGAAAATTTAAGGGGCACAAACCTGTTTTCTCCGTCAGACCAGTCGTTGCGCTTCACCAAGAAAGCCCTTGTGTTGGAACTTCGTAAAACTTCGAAACGCAAGTAAACCTTGGAATCTGCATCCAGCACAGCCTGATGAAGGCTCGACTGATGTCTTCAGAATATGAAAGGGAGAGCAAATGTCAAGAATGTTTTGTTCCTTCTGTCGTAATCCTTGTCAAAGCTGTGCGGAGATGTGTGTGGTGGGGAAACAGATCTTCTGCGTTTAGCAAAGCAAGTTTTTCGAGAGTACAAAGCGTTTCATTGATCAACAGTAATGAACATAAAATGTTTCAAACTTTTCACAGTGCCTGAACAGATTGTTTTCAGAAGCTTGACACAGACGTGGTAAAAGCAGCGGGAAGACAATCTCGGTTTGCAAGGAAAATGTACCCACTGACAGAGGTCTCTGCCAGCAAAAGTCATTCATTTCTCACCTGGAGAGGCACAAGGGCCGCCTCGTACCGCAACCTGCCATGCAGACCGGCAGGTGCCTGCCATGATCCATCAAATGACCAGCTTCAAGATTCGCTGCCATTGAAACCATTGTGACAAGCACAGTTCGTGTTCTTTTTTCATTTGACAATTCTTTGCAAGCAACAACACCTTGCTTGCTGGATCAAAAAATCTTTGAGGACATCAAAAACGGAGCTATTAAGGCAAGGTTGTTTTGTCGGAAAACAAATTGCTTCTCAAAAGAGCCTGAATATTTGACAGAATCATTTGGGAAGCAGCTTCCTGTGATATTATGTCAAGAAAAGCGCGTTGCGCGGAAACAAGATGGGGAACAAATCTGCACAAATTTCGACCCACAAGTATACCAAAACACCAGAAAAAAACGTTCATGGTTTGTTTTGCGCCACTGAACGCACGATGCTGCTCATCTGGGTGGGAATCCGATGTGGAAAGCTGCACTTCAGGTTTGTCTTGCATTGGTCTCTGCTGTGGACGAGTCTTATACCTTGAGCAAGCGTTCCCAGAACACAGCACAATAACAGTCTCAAAGGCAATTTTCTGTTCGAAAATCACCTGTGATGCATCACCTGTCACAGGAATCTGTTAGATCTATTCCAGAAAAGCAGCCAGAGAATTTCATGCCACCCAACTGTTTTTCAACCGCTGCAGTCATTTCAGCAGCTCTGTCAGAATACTCGCAGAAAGGCGGCCAGACGAACGCTCAATTCCCAGTCAGCAAAAGCACCACAAAAGGAAAGCTGGATTCCAACTGTCATGAGGCGGACAGTCTTCTGCTGGCAATGTTGTCCTCAGCAGCATTTCCCTTTGGGAAATTCTTTTCTTCAGTGACTTCTTGCTCCAAAGTAACTGTTGCGTGACGTGGCATCAGCTGGTCCCTGCACTTTAAACTGTATCTGCATCAAAAACAACAAACAAAAGGTGTCGTAGCATCAAAATCAAGTTGTTGGGTGACCACGTGTGTCATCCACCACTACATGTGGATCAAATTGAAGTTCAGCGTTCGAGGTGAATTTCTCAACTCGACTTTCTCACACCCCAAAAGAATAGGTCCATTCCAACATCGAAACAAGACAGAGCTGATTCATTCGACGATTGCAGGCGAGCTCGTAGAGGAAAAAGTTGCCTTATCGATATCAAAGTCGGCTTTCATGTGAGATTGATTCTGTCAACAATGGGGAGAGCGGCAAGGGGAATGAAAGGCCAGCTGATCTGCCTGTGATGGCTTCTTACTTCCACCGTCTCCAATTTTCCGCCAAGATCCCAAAGAAATAGATCAATCGCCACCGCTGCCCCAGCACTCCGTCGGCCACAAACTTGACTGCCTTGAAATGCTTGGGTTTTGCGTTCATTTCGGAATGAATGTGACTAAAAAGTCGTCAGAATACAGCAGAGGGATTGCACTGTGCAAAAGCTGCACGAGCAAGCTGCCTTTCTCTCACCTACAGCTTCCTGGCGGATCCACAAAGGCCCTGGTCTCCATATGACACCTGACATTTCACCCACTTCTAATTTTGTGCTGTTTGGACATTTTTGTGTGTGAATACTCTTCATGCTGGGAGTGAATCTCTCCTCACCTCAACCCCTCAACCCCTGGTCGGATACAATCAGAACCAGAACACTCCACCTCCAACAAGGGTCCGGTCCATACAACCCGAATTGCCATGCGGTGCACAACACCCAAAAACTTGAATCAACAGCACAAAGCTTAGAAGTTGCCAACATCCAGACCCCATTTCCGGCAGGTAAGGGCAGTGTGTCTGTCGGAAGACAACAAGAATTTCACAATCTTTCGTTTGGGGAATCAGCCGCTCAAGGGGTGTCCGATTCACAACAGAACGTCCAAGCCTCAGTCGTGACCAGATGAAAAGAGTTTTGTTGTGTGCTCTGTGTGTCAAGGGATCACAAGCACAGACTCACAAACTCAGCAGGAATCCCTTCCTCAAACCAGAACTGCGATGCTTCAACAAACCACAAAAGGCAAATTTTCAGCACAACACAGGTGCGGGCTGATCTGAAAGATCTCCATTCAACAAGAAATTCGAGTGCAAACTTTCTCTGCATCACAATGCATGCAATCAAAGAAAAGGCTTCAAGATGGGTTTTTTGTGCCCTGGGGAAAAACGATTTGCTTCATTCTGTGGTGCGTCTTGCTTTCAGTGCAGAAGAAAAAGTTGAGGTTTCTTTTCCCGTTGTTGCTCAATGACAATCACACAGAAAATCTGTCCTTTGGTAAAGTCTCGCGTAACGCAATTCTTGAGCTCAATTAAACCAGCATTGTTTGCATTTGTAAAATTAAAATGATTCAATTATCAGCGGAGCAGTAGATCTTTTCTGGCGGCAATATTTACTTAATTAAAGTTGCCACCAAATTCAGAATGGAAATCCTAGGGGAAAAATTACTGGAGAGAAATTAAAGGGACGAAATTCTTGCAAAGTCGGTTGAAAATTACGCCGCAAATTGTTCGCTGATTTTCAAGTTTGTTTGATTCCAACCAGACTCTGCGAGTTCAGTGAAAAGAAACAGCTTTTTCCTTGCATGGATTTCGTGTTGTTCCCAAAAGGCCTCTTTCCGTCGAAAAAAAACAAGTTTCATCCAGACGCGATTTAAGATGCAGAACAAATTAAAGTTGATTACAAATGTCAAGACAAAAAATGTCCAGTGACCCTGTCATGGTTGTACGTGCAAAGCTGTTGTCTCCTTGTGCCTGCGTGATGTCTCTGGGCTCCCCACTTCTCCAAGGCAAAGCTGCCTTTCAGTCTAATTGAGAAGAGAGAGGTGAGACAGTTAACTGCGAAGGCTTGACAATCACAGCAACAGGTGTCCTGGTGTCAACGCTCTGATCATTATGACAAGATTGCTCGTTACCTCTTCTGTCCTGCTGTCTTCGATCGATACTGAATGTGTAGATGAACCTGAATGGTTTCTTCCCGCCTGGAGCTGCGCCCGACAAGAAAAGGGCACTGCTTGCTGCCACTTGCACGTGGGAGTCACAACAGGGCTTTTGTTTCGCAACTAGCTGAATTTGGGAGCACTGTCTCACGCTCAGATGGTTAGATCACCGAGTGAGCCGCTTTTTGAAACTCAGTGAAGCGCAAGATTAACTGCAATCATGAATAAAACCTCGGGAGGTGCAACCAAATTTGAGCTCACAGATGCGAAAAGCCACGATGTTCTTGTACGGATCTGACCTGACATTATGTAATCGCAGTTTCCCATGTTGTTTGCACCGCATCACAGTGGCTCTGAAACGCAATGCCCCCACAGAAACAGTGAAAAATGTGCACCGTTGAACCTATTTGCCATATTACCTCGTTCAAGCATCCACGTCTGCAATCTGCAAGATGTACTGCGTGAGATGTGCTGCACGCAACTGCCGTCATCATGTTCAGAAGCAACAATCGTGGAAACTTTTGATGAGCACCCTTCCAGAAACCAACTGCCTTGAAAGCAGGTGGAAGGAAACGATGTAAACTGCCTACACCGCTGGAACGCACATCCAATCACAGTATCCCCAACCGGTGATAGAACAGCGAAGAACACAGGCCGACATCACAGATTTCACAAGGCAAACCGAGATCGACAAGGCATCGGCCACCACTAAACTTGATTTGTTGCCTTTGCAGAGGATTCAGTCTGTTGTCCCATTCACTTCAAGAGACTGACGACAACCTGAGCAAACAAGAGATCAAAACTTGCAAATTGAAGATTTTCCGACAGAGAATATGATGGTGTGGACTTCTTGTCTGATTTCACCACCGAAAGTAAGAGAGGTTGGATTGTTGTGTCAATTTACTGGTTCAAACTTCAGAAACCTTCAGTTTTTCTGCAAAAATTGAAACAATTGAGACTCCGCCCACACGAAGATTCAAAGTCATGCCCAGAGTCTTCTTGGTGTTTTGGACACATGTTTGCTTGAAAGAAATCTTGCGCCAGATATCAGAGGATACGGGCACCTCGGCATTTTCCATTCGATATGACCTATCATCACTTTCTTCCGTGCTGTGATGACACGCAGGTCCAGTGTTATCCGACACCCGCAACGTGACCATCTTTTCTTGTCCCCAAAAAACAGCCGATCTGCACATCTGATTGTTTCCGTCGGAATAATTTCGTGTCAAAATGAACCTTTTGTTCCTTAATTGCAAACTGTATTCCATTACACGGAAACATTCCACCTTCTGTCTTCTAAGGATAACTTGATATCCAAATGAGTTCGTGCTTTGTGCAAAGTTATTTTCAATGGAACAATATTGACACACAGGTGTGAGCTCTCACTGTAGCGCGTTTAATTTTCGAGCCTGCAGTATTTTTTACACGAACTCGGGGAACCGTATGCTCACGACGTGTTGATCTCGTCTCGATTTTAGGGCAATTGCAATCTTGTGGTGACAGAGACTGAACACGATTTTGCAAACTTGTGCGTCTTCTGACTTTATATGAGGATATTAAATGAAATTCCTACCTGCAAAGCGCAACACAACACTCTTTTCAACAACAATCTCTGTGGTATCTGTGTACGTACGTGTGTTGAGGGAAAAGAATTCTCCTTTTGTGAAGCTCAAGCAAAAATAGAATGTGCCGGATTGGGCTTTGTCTGTCTGCAGAGAAATATTTTTCAGCTGTATTGTATTGAACAGTTCTGACAATTTCCAGGCTCCGTTTCACATTGTGCTGCGTGTTTTCAAGGCTCTACCTCGGGGCTTTTCTCCTGTCTCTGCTCCCTGCCTGTGTCCCCGAGGTGGGAATCCTGGATCAACCCAGCCAGCCGGGGACTTTGATCAGAAGCGTTTAATCCGAATGAAATAAACCGGAGCACGAAGCTTTTATTCTAATCAAATTGTCAACGCAGCTGGCACGGAGGAGCCACGTGGATCCCAGTTTCTCTGGTGCTGCGTTCACACCGCCGGGGATCGGAAAGTAGGTCAAGCTTGCAGGAATCATGTACCTGGCTGGAGGAATCAATTTCAGGGGTTATGATGATGGGATATGTGTCAAAATTGTGTTTTGCAAGGTTTGGTAAAGAATTGCAGACCTTCTGCCGACAAAAAATGGAATGGAATGGTTCTGCCTTTTGGAAAGCGTCGGTTTGGTGCTGTGTTTTATAGCTGACAATTTCATCTGCAGGAAAGGTCTCCATGCAAAGTTATCAAAAATCAAATCTGTGCGAAAATATTGCGAACGTGTCATTTGGACAAAACTGTCAACACAAGTTGTTTTTGCAGGAAAACATTCAAATCGACAAAATCTGGAATTCGTGGGCCTCCCTCCCCTCGATTTCGATCTCAAGTTGAAGCCTCGTTCAAAAAAGCCCACAGACAAATGTACACGCACATCTCACGTTTCGTAAGTGATCGCAAAACGACGGTGATTTTTTTGACGACAAGGGAGTGGCATAGCCCCGGCAACCTGCTTATGATTCACAAACGAGACACTCTGAGGAACAGTGTCTTCTTCCTTCGACAGACTTAAACACAAGCTATTTTTTCCTGAACAACAAGAGATGAGGGAAAGACAGAATCGGATGGTTTCCCAGACGTCAACCACATTGCGATCACATCGATTTCGAATGAAAATTGGTCGTGCCCGCAGAAATTTCCGTTTTGTTTCGAATGTCAATGCTCAAATGCTCATTTTTTTTCTCTTGACAAAACATGTGAACTTGCCAGTGGAGACGAGAAAAAACTTATTGATATCCAATAACATGATGAAGTGCTGTTTGAAACTTGTTTGCCTTGTACAATTCCCCCCGGGGTTCCAAGGAGATCCAGGCTTCCAAATATGACCTTGCCCTGATTTTTGCGAACAAAACACAACAATTTCCGCACTATATTTCACAGACCTTGTATTGTGAGAGAACGAAACATTTCTTCCACAGGAACAAAAGAAACGGGAAAGGCTACGAAGCAACAAGGTGCTAAATTCACGTCAAATGAGTAGTGGCGCGACGATGGCTTTCCCATCTGTTCGCCTTGCATTCCGAGTTGTGATCAAACAGCTTCGCTCGCGCCTGCGAGTGACATCCCATCTGCGGCTGTGATCTAATGTAATTAAGTGTTTAATTACCAGCTCAGGATTCCTCTGCCCCGCGGTCTGATGGATGGGAACCCGTGCAGGTTATGACAATATCACAATTGCCCACCAGGGATTTGCCTGGGCCAGGTTTACACAGATGTAACACCCGGGAGAATGATACTGGTGTGCAGGCAATTGATCTTTTTGTGATTGGAGGTGGTGCAGGGTCTAAATGAACAGGTCTGTTCGTTGCAAGCGTGTGCACAACTGAATGCCTGACTTGCACGATTCACTTAGAGAACAAGAGACACCAGCTGGCTTCCGTGTTCTCTTTCTTGTCATTTTCAGGTATTTCGATCCGGGCCTTGCCCGATACTTGCATCAGAGACTCAAATACGGAAATAGCATTGCTGCCTAAGATTCTCAGATCCAAGCGCACAGGACGCAGAGGAGTGATGCTGCAGGAAAAGGCAATTTGAAATACACCTTGATTCGCAGTTGACATGCTGTAGAAAAGACACAAAGCCCTCTTTCTCCTGCATCATTAGCCTAATGGCTACATTCCACAATTCATCTTGCTTAACAACTGCTGTCAACTTATGAAAGTGTCTTTCTACAAACACCTGTGGAACTGAAGCAACATCTTCTTCACTTGCATTTCCGAGTCCAACATCCAAAACTGGACTTCACGAGGGTGAAAGAATGAAGCAAAGCGAGACATGCTGTCTTGCTATGTGGTGAAAGCATTAAACAAGACAAAGAACGCGCATGTCCGCATTTGCCTGACAATTCAGGTGTCACGTTGGTATCCTGTGTACGTAGATCTATCTCACGTCCTGCGTCAACGTTTGTGCAAAAGCCGTGTTGAAGTTGTGGGTATGCACGCAAATCAAAGTTCTGGTCTCTCTCTGGCTGCACCACGCACACACACACACACACACACACACACACACACACACACACACATAACATCCAGTTTGGTGTTGAAAGTCCCAGGGATGTTGGTTCTCACAAGCTCAAGTCCACTCCCAAAACGTGCACCTACAATTGACCACATCTGTTGATTTTGCTTCCTATGCACCGTGGTGAAGTGAAGCTGGTGAAATGAATGAGCTGTGTTGGAAAATTCATCGCATTCGGTCAGAACATCATCAAAGCAAAGATTTCCGCACACAGTTTCACGCAATCTCCATGCAAACCCAGTTTCGATTTCTCTTGGAGGACATACATCGAAAAGATCGTTTGACCAACACACGCGAATTTTTACTTTCCTCGGAGATTTCACTTTCTATAGCACTGGAAACAATAGATTTCCTGACTGGGGCAGCTTTATGAGGCATTGTTTATTTATGAATCCCCATGATTTTTCTCTGAATGAAGCAGTCCCGTTGGTTGACATTGCGGCCAGTTTTGTGGCAATAAAATCTCGGTAGTAAAGAGCAAAGATGTCAGCTTTCGGAAATCAAAATTCCTGCAATTGGACATGATTGTGTCCAGACATTGTCGTGCGATATAGGACGATATTGATGTGAACTAGATTCGCCGTGGCTGGCTGCTATCTCTCGTGGGTTCCTGGTCATCTCAATTCGATTTCTTTTCTCCGAAATTTGACCTGATTTGATCTTCAGTATTCAACGAAGATTACATAGTGGTGTCAGAATTTGACATTTTGATTTTTTGTTCCCTGAATGTGCCTTCACAAAAAGGAAGTTATTTGTGCGTGAATTCGATCTCTGTAAAAAGGGTCATTTTCTCAGAGAACGAGAAAGACCTCTGCACAGTCTTTGGAGATCATCAGGTCAGGACCACGTACTTAGTTGCAAATTCTGCGTGGATTTGCAAAGTGAACATTTCATTCAAGCCTTCATTCATCAAGATCCGTGCTGAACTCCTCGCCCCCTGTCTGGTCTCCTGGTCTTTTTGGGAAAGGGGGCAAAGAATGATGCGAAAAAAGAGAGTGCCTCAAAAGGGTGGCCTAGAGACACATCATCAACTCCCATGCGCGCGAGTGTTTATATCAAAAGGTGAACACAGCACAACATGTGTGAAGAGAAGGCGGCCCAAATCAAAAGCCAAATTGTGTCACTAAATTCCCTTCATTTCTGCAAAATATGCTCGCATCGGATCTGACGTTGATCAGAGGAGACTTTCTTTGTTTGGCCTTTCGCTCTCACGCCTTGCAAGGCCTTTAGCTTCCAGCTGCTGGGATGACCATCAATGATGAGGAAAGATTATACTCCATCAAATAGCATGTAATCACAGGCCTGCACAAGGCACCCTGAACATGATCACAGTCCTGCTCACTTGCAGCACAAGAAAAGATGTGGCCGTCGCGTTTCAAGTCCATCACCCTTGTGCTTGAATCAAGGATTTTAATCCAAAAGTCAAATTCCAGCAAACTGTGTCGTTGTCCACCTATCAGTCGAGATTATTTCACTTCAAACATTCTGAGTTGAAGGCCCTTCAACCTCAGGGGCTGATGAGCCGCTCACTCTGGACAAGACAGAGCGTCTCTGAAACAGTGAAGGGTAGGAGTCCATCGATGGTCAAGCCTCACAATTCCACGTGCACGCACCACGTCTATTCTGCTGGCAACGCGCTCTTGTGTATCACTTTGGTGGAAATCGCGAGGATTGCACCGAATATGAACTTTCTTTGTGGACTGAGTTGCGTGCTGTGTGTGTCCCTTTCCAGCACTTAATGCTGCGCCAACGCTGATGAAGTCTCCTGAGCGCAATAAAGAAACATTTCTTACATCTGAATATTCAAGGCTTCATCAAAACACACACTTGTTCTGACGCTGCATTGGTTAAATTATTTGATGCTTCAAATTGAACAAAGAAACATTGCTTGCATAAATGTTTGCAGTCCTCAGACACTCTGAAACAAAGTTGCTCAAAATTCTTTCCTGCACGCTTGGTGGTGATTTCATGTACTGGACGCTTGTTTTGAAACACAGACCTATCGGAAATTCATTTTTGAACAGCATAACCACCCACTTTTCAATGGCTGTCTGAACGACTGTGCCACCTCGACGTACTTCAAAACATTGGCGCTCTTGACCAGATCTGCAGTTCAAGAACAAAACGTCATGCCTTGGTTCACTTGGAGAGACCCTGTTCAGGGCGCGTTACTTCCCTTCAACTTCAGTCTTTCTTGCTTCCAGCCGCGCGCCTCAATGCGTCTCGTGATCGCAGTTTCTGCAGCTGAATGACGGCCTCAGTTTATGGCCTCGGAAAAGAGACATTACTGAAACAGTTACAGCCAATTACCGGACCGCGTCATAGTAAAACCCAACGGAATAAAAAACGACTGATAATGCTCACTCCCAATCAATGACAGAGATATCAATGAAAACGTCGCGGGAAATGATAGATTGGGTTGATATTGAGTGTGCCCGGACTTGAGTTGAGAGAGTGAGACCCCATCTGGTTTCAGCTGCACGCTGAGAACAACTCTCGAGTCTCGTCACAGCAATAAGCTGGAAAGTTTGGAATTAGAGTGCACCGACGCATTTGGACTGTTTTCTGGTTCATCACAGAGGGCCTGGACACACAGACTGGCGTATCGCCCTTTGCAAAACGATATCATTCTCCAGAGTGCGATTCAATATGTGCCACACTCACTGGATCATTCTCTTCAGTGTAATGCCATTCTCAGGAATGACCGGGTGCAGCATTTGAAAATGGCATAAAACTCTTGATACATTCCATCAAAAACAATTTGAAAATTTCACCTTGTAGAACTTTGTTGGTGTTTCCAACAAAAACAAAGTTTCAAAACTCAAATTCACAGTTTGCTTGAACATCTATCCCATCAGGAACAAAAAATGAAAACTCTGACCCACAGGATATGATCAGTGCTTCCTATCAAAAACAAAATTTCAAAACTTGAATCCGTAACGCATCCCATCAAGAATAAGAGTGTACTGTCACAATCCAATATGTGCTGGAGATAATGATCGTTCTCGAGAACGACGTCGTTTCGTCCTGGAGAACGATTCGGTGTGTCTGGGCCCAGAGAAAGCCAGTCTGTTTTTTAATATTGAATGGTCAGGTCAATCAGACAAGAAAAGATACACTGAACTGAAAAGCTTCTCATATTGTTGGAGTAACACGGCATGGAAGATTTTCAAGCGCATCCGATCAAATTTTCAAAGTTTGACACATAATCTTTTCGACAAAACAGCAAAGTTTGGCAAGAACAGCAGAATGAACCCACGCCAACTGAAGCAAATCATGTGGGCAGGGAGCTGCATCACAGTGTAATAGTTTCCTCCGGGGCCTTGAAATTTCCGGATTTGGAGACATCGCGTGAGCGAACGGGCAATTACACGCTCTGTCTCTCGGTCGATTAAAAATGGATTTTACAATCCAGCATCAACTGTTCTGTGATGCATTTCCAGATATGAAATCACAGGTTCTGCTGACACTCCACAGCTTTGATGTGAAAATCAATGCAGCGGGGCAAGTCGAAAGAAGTGAGAATGGCTGGAAAAATCTGTGACCCATCCAGTATCCGTGCACGCCACCGTTAACCTTGTAATGGCAGTTTGACTTCAACAACGCTCAGTCCACTTCGATTACAGCAATCAAAAGTGGATGCAGAAAGTGGCTCCAACGAACATAAAGACAAATTTGGCAAATTGTGCCAGAAGTACAGACACTGAAGTAAGCGATTGCCCGTAGAATCAGGAAATTTCTGGGGTAGGCAGCAGCATGGAATGCAATGATAGGAATGAGATTTATGCATTATTTCAGTGATGAAGCCACACTGGAATCCAACCCAATTCTTTCCACACATTTTGTCCCACAATTCGTTTGCTTCATGATCTGCGGAAACCAATCTGCACAAAGCGGTGAGCTTTCTGAAGCGTCATGCGCAAACTTGGACATCTGCAATTTTCCACTCTACAGGAAAATTGACAAACCGCTTATGATACAATCAGCTCGGTGCCAGCACTGACATGTTGAGTACACACTCTGGCTAAATATTTGCTCTCATTATTCCGGCATCTATTTCTTGTTTTGTCTTCTTATTGGTTCGTGTGTCTTTTCCCTGGGAAACAGAGTGACTCACACCAAAGAGACCGCCTGCGCTGCCATCGACACATCGACAGATTTCATCGGGAGGGTTTCTTCCGAGTGTCTTCTTCTGCAGGAAAAGGTTGCTGAACTACGCCACGTTTCCACAAGCCAGAACAAAGCTTTGAAACACTGAAGTGAGTCAACAGATTGCTGAATTCTGACACAACTTTTCTGTCTGATGAATCTTTTGCAGGTCATTCGTAGAAGAACCTCACGTGTACAGCATGAAGTCCAGCTTTCGGACTCGTATGAGTACTTGTGACACGAGTCTTGTTTCAGGGCCTCAGCTGACTGTGAGACTCAGTCAATGACCACCAATACAACACTGCTGACCGACAGCTTGAACATGTGTCTCGGTTCACATGGTGGGTGGATGATGTACAGGCAGCTTCAGTCTGTCTAATTAGGAGAATCACGAGCGCAGGACTTGCTTGTCTCAGAATCTGATGACAAGACACCACTTTCATGAACCAGGCTGTTACATTAATCAGGTCAACAGGTCCGCCAGAAGAGAAATTGGATGATTTAGCTTCGGCGGCACACCAAGGTCATGCCCCAAGATTGGGCAAGAATCAAGGAATTGACAATCTCCTCGTAATGAACTGCACGATTTCCGCCGTGGAAAGTATCTGCCGTTTTTTCATGCACACAATGCTTAAAGCATATGGCAGAAACAAATCATGCTTGGAGATCAGGACGTGGGTTCCTGGGTCCTTGGCACAGACCGGCTCGGACTGGGAGTCCACGTCAAATTCACCGACAATTTTCACGGCCGCTCAACTCGATCACTGTCGGGCTGAGGTGTAAATTTGGGGCAGGAGGGTGAGCCACAATTAATGGAAAGACACAAGTGGACTTTCCCTCGTCCTCTTTCCAAATTGTCTGCAAATTTCGAGCTTCATGTCGTGTTGCTTACATCGAGATTCAGTTTTGTTCAGGAGCGTTGGTACAGGAAAGAGATTGGAGAATTATTCAACACTGGCTTGGGGAAATAACTCCTGATGCCCGAAAGATTTTTCTTACGTTACTTTCCTAATCACCCTTTCATCTGTTGGAATGAACCATGACAGTTATTTGGACCATTGCTAGCCATTTTTCCGATTGGAGCCAACCCCCACCCCTGCACCAACGCTGGACGCATGGCTGAGGCCTGGCCAGCCAAAACCCAAACACGACTGTCCTCACCGACCAGGGACGGGGATGCGACTTCTGGTTCTTTCTCCTTCTGTGTCAGCTTTTTCAAATGAACAGTGGATTACTGAAGCACTCCGCTCTGAGACACCTGACAATTCTATGGGTGCACACGGCTTTCTGCTGCTCTCGAAAGTTTTGTGAAGGAAAATGACACGTGAGAGAACACTAAGAAAATGAAATCCTGCGCCTGAACCTCAGATGAACATTTGAATGCCTCATGACTGAGATAGATGCAATAAAAATCGATCTCTACAAAGGGACACTTTGTAGGTCTGACTTGTGCTGAAGAACAAGTTTGCGACATGACAAATAACAAAAAAGGTGCTTTGTGTCGTGTCATGCCAATTCAAAATCACGCGTGTGCGTCAATACCAGGATGAGTTTTTGGCATGGATATGAGAAATACGCAGACAAGTCAAACAGACAGCAGTAATCGCCTGCATCAACTTCTTCGGCTGTCCTTTTCACACGGAGCATCTCCACGTGGATCGAAAATATACTCGTACTATCCTTGCAAGAACAATACTGGCTCTCCTGCCTTTAATTTGAAACGAGAGTTGTTAAGAACACACACCACACTCTTTGCAAAGCATAGCGACTCTTGCCTGTTCTGGTTGCAGCTTAAAAACTAACCGCGGGTCAACCGCTTCAATCCAGCTGGGATTCCAAGAGGACCCGAGGGTGTCAATATCTCACACAAAAGTGGGTCAATTGTTTCACTGAGATCCGTGGCGTAAACAACCTTGCCACCTGGGCTCCTCCTCACAGAGCGCAGAACAAACGTACCGCAGTCGAATACAACCGAGCAACATCACAGTAATAAAGCTCCATTTGTGGCATTAGTGTCACTACTGATGGCTGAGTGCGACAAATCACTCACAACGGTGTAATTCTGCCGCTCTCTGATAATTGATAGTGACATAATACCGTTATTGTCCATCATATCAAGTTGAAGCTGGATATCCTGATTTCGCCATGGTTTCGTCTCTCAAGTGCCCCTGGATGAAAAGGATATCGAGGTTGGTGATAACATCGCTAAACAGCAGCTTAAGATGCGCAACGATACGCGAGACGTGGAGGCACGGTCAGAGTTTTGCACCAGGCTCTGCGCATTTCCTCCACAACAACCATGAATTCTGGAGATTTCCGTTTTGTGGTGCGGAACGTGCGAACATGCTGGTTCATTCCTCAAAGTTTGACTGATGTTGGCCTGAACCTTCAGTCCGATATTCTGGCTTGAACCAAGTGCGCTTAACGACATCACACTTCGCAGAAAAGGCATACCTTCATAGCCAGTTTTGCATTTCTGTTGCCAACAATCAGCGCTGAGAATATGAAGGCAATGAAGAACCTGATGTGAAGAACATTTCCTGTTGCAAATCGATTCTTGCAGCGTCTGTGAGTTCCAATGCAACACTCAGCGCAACAATGAGATTCCCCCAGTCGGAATCCAGACAGAAATGTCACAGACCAACGCGCAAAAACACGTGCGAACCTCACGACCAGACTCATATCAGTCTCCATTCTGGATGATTATGATCCGCATTTGGACTGAGATGTCCGTGCAGTTGAAAGTGATGACTGTGCTCCCAAAGAGTCCAGAGTACTTTTGTTGTGCAACTGTTCTATCTGATGCGATCGCCAATACCGGAATGCATCCACAAAAAGTTCAAACTAAGAGCTGAAGTCTTCGCCTAATTTTGGTCGATCAAAAACATCTGATCATTTCACCTTGACAAGAGAACTCCTGACCATTCTTGGTGTCTTAGAAGTGGCACACAAGCCAAAGACCAGACAAGTGGGGACAACGGATTTGAATCCGAAGTCGCCGTGGTCCAGTCTATCAGTCGGGATCGAGTGGAGCGGCATTCAGCCGGCCTGCATTGAACGGGTCTTTGATGTGGAGGATGTATTATGAACGAGGTCCAGGGGAATATTCATAAAGTAAACAACATCATGTTAACCTGATACCTAGGTGACCATACATCATCGTGGGGACGACATTGATCTCAGAATAACATTTTTCAGTTGCATCCTGAAGGAGTTAGCCATGTCCACTGGTTTTTGAAATATGCAATGGCAAAACAAAATTGAACGAAGGAAATTTGCGGATGAAACATGCAGACAACACACGGCATTTGTATTGGTTCCCTCAAAAAACGCACAACAAAGCTTTTCTGGAGCAGAACTCCCTCAACATTTCCCGAAAGCAAAACTTCATTGAATTTGTAAAAAAGACACGAAACATTTCAACCAATCAATTCACACTGAAGGAACTGGAAACCGAATACTCATTCCTCTTTGGTGCGCAGCACCCACACAAATGTGGCGAAGGAGTCGGCCTCATCTTTCATTGCAGTGAATACAGCCTCAATCAAATGTCCATCCATATCTAAGCAATCACTTGCAGGGAACTCAAGCTCTCATTTCTGTCTCATTTTACACTGGGAGATGCCAATCAAGCTGCAATTAAAACCTGACGTTCCTCATACACACGAAATATCATCACTCCTGGTTGAGCCGAAGAAACGGTGATGGGTGAGGACGCGACATTCATTCCGAACTGCCCATCAAAAGACCCACATCATCTGGTGAGTAACAACACCTGCATCGCTCTTTGTGTGATGCCAGGCGAGTGAGGCCGTAAGCTTTGTGGAGCGAGCCTCAAGCCCGTGCATATCGGTGAAAATTTACCAGGCCGATTCTGACTTAGAACACAGTTTTTTTTCATGGAACGGCCACTGTCTGCGAAGTTCACAGCAAAATTTGTATTTGCGCAATGATTGGACATTTTTTCCTTTGCAATGGCAACAAACAACACTGCCACTAAACAGCAAGCATCCATTGGTGTCGTTTTCGTTTTTGTCCACTTGAAATTTCTCGCCCAGCGAACCAATCCCGACGACGATCACAATCTCCCTCGCGTCCATCATGAGCAAACAAAGGCTGGTACCCTTCCATCCACCATTTCTGCTCCTCCATCACGACTCCTTTCAGAGAACAAGCAACTTTCAACAAAGCGCATAAATTGTTCTCGCGCAGGCACATATGAGCGGTACTCACCTCTGCGGTCGTCTTCAATGGTGGTTCCCCTTGTGATGTCAATATTCTGTTGTCGCCTTGTCGAGCATGTGGGAAGAAGTCATTATTACATCAAGCATTCAAAGAGAAAAGGGGAAAGAAGTAAGAGAACCACACACAAAAAGGCGGAACATCGACAACTATCGGCAAATGAAAGAGCCATGCACACGAAATACGAGTACATCAAGAACAAAAAAGTGAACACATTTGCTCCACATGGCTCAACGTTGTCCCAAAACGAATGCTTTAGGAATCATAAAATTTGTTTCTCTCTGAGTTCGATTGCTTGCCACACGCGGAGTACGTATTGCAAAGACGTGTCACGATGGAAACAACAGGAACGTAGCCAGACAACACTGTGCACATGAACAAATGCCAACACATCCACAGTAATAACTGAAAAGACAAGGAGTCACTTCCATGCCTTTATTGGATTAGGTCTACTGGAGAGAAGTGGCAATGCGGAGTTGTGTCAGGCATGTGTGAAAATGATGTGGAACGGGAGATAGTGTTTTGATGTCAATGTTACGCGGGTGCACCGCCAAACACCTGTTTACAGGAATTACACAGGCTGAGGTGGCCAAAGCCACCCATGATACGGCAATTTGACTAAGATCCTGTAACCTGGTCATTAATAATGAAGCAGCTGCACAAGGAAGGGGAGCCGACTTATCTGCCTTTCTCTCATGACAAAGTTTGTGTGGGAACAAATCCCGGCCCTGCTCTTTCCATTCCGAACAGCGTCTGAAGTGCTGCTTGCTGGTTTGGATGGCGGGACTCCCAATCTAATTTACTTGTAAGTCTGTCCACTTTAATGCTAAAGGGTGTCTAAAGGAAGCAAAGCAGTAAGCCACGAGTGGCTGCAAGACGCAGACCAAAGCCTTCAGTGATGTTTGTGTTGTTTCTTCTCTTCAGACGAAGTTGGGCAATTTTACAGTTGGTTGAAGAAAAGTCAAGTCAAGAACCACGAGCTGAGCAGAACTTTTGATTTATGTTTCCCAGCCTGGACGGTTCTTTCATGAGTATTTCGACAAGTAGAGTTGTAGTTGAGGGTAGACGCCACGGGCAGCTCTGGGGCAGGATTCCGAATTCACGCAGCGCTGACCGACCAGTCGTCGCGGGATATAAATTTGATCACAGCTTCAGAACAGGAAAAAAACACGCTTCACCTCGACCGCGTCTGCGAGTAAAGCCACGCGGACAGAGGAAGGAGCTCGGGTGGGATGCACCCAACATGTCCACTGTAATCATGGACTGATCGAGGGGTCAGTGGTAAACATTCCGGGGGCTTATTGTGCCTCTCACATAGAGATGGAGGTAAAGGGGGCCATGTCACGGGCAATAACACAAATGTGAAGCGAAGACATGGGGAACTGCTTCTTCAGGGTCTCTCGTTCCAGGAGATGGGTTGTGACATGGACATGCGATGGACAAAAGCGAAGGCACCATTTATCATCCTGTTCCTGACCCGCACCGACCAACCACTGCAAGGGAACCGTGCCTTGAACAATGGGCAGGAAACATCTGGGATCTAAAGTGGGTTGAGACTTCATTCTCAAAACACCCAATTGACAAAAAGATGTCCACTCTGTATTTGAATGGGCAGTAACGCTTGCACGGCCCTCCTGTTGCTTGATGGTTACGCACCACCAATGTTGTCGTCAGAACCGCCGTGAATCAAATGAGGTTGGTCGGCACTTTGACAACAAGTGGAGCACGTTTGCTTGTCCTTGAGCACGGTGACGGGTACTTAAATTTGTGGATCCTTCTCCCTGGAGCCATTCGGGTGGTCAAGAACTGGATAGCATCAAATTTGTGTAATTACCAAAGCACAAAAAGGCAACTGTGCTCCCAGGGGATGAATAGATAGCGGATCTATTGCGTGAGATCCAATAACGTGCAACTTAAGTGATATATACCGAGTGGAGCAAATCGGAGTCATAAATCAAACTGCATGGCTTAATCTTAAACCACACATTACATTGCTGGATGAATGAAACATGGAATCGGTGGGAACAGGCAATGGCAGAGACCAATACATGTATCTGTAACTGTACACCCTGGGTGGAGTGCAAGCCAAAGCTGCTTTAGGAGAAGCTGTGCTTCTTGGGGATGGTATAAAGCCAGACAGTGGTTCAGAATGAACGACAACATGAAACACTGAAGGCAGGATCAAACTCAGCGTGTACCAGGCACAAAAGCATTGTATGTAAGGGTTCATTTGTGAAAATCATCAGTCCATAAACTTTTCCCTGGAGGGACGTTCGTTCAGCATTGTTTGGATCAGGCCGCCAACTAGCAGGACAGCAAACTCGCTTGTCTGAGACACACACATGTAAAAGCTGCGACGGAATGAAATGAACATCTGTCAAAAGAGAGCAAAGTTCACTGGCTCTCCCACCAATTGATATGAAATCACAGAAGGCATCAGGAAAGGTAACAGGAGGAATGTGATCACTGTACGGATATACTGCAGGTCTACTTAGCCTAATTGCTCGGTTGGACATGCACACAGAGTTTATACCTGTCCACGGCCACCTTCACGTTACCTCTGAGAAATCACGTTGTCAGCTCCAAAACGTCGTGCTTTCTAACGCTTAATTGGTCCATTAAGGGCCGAGTCGCTGCTGCGGGCAAGGCATTAGCTGCGGACACGCACCGAACCTCCTCAATCGCACTTGGATTTCCCTCCAATCACTGCACTGCACTCCGGCTTCAATTCTCCTGGGTGTTCCTCGAACTTCCCATACTTGGTGTTCTGAATGTTGCGCTTCCTTTTCTGTTTATTTTCAGGATCCAGAGTTGCACATTCCAGCAACCAACTGTTTGCTGGGCATGTGACTTGAAAGAAAGGTTTTCCTTTTCTGCTTGTCTTGTGCACAAGTACACGTGGATCCAGATGCACTTTGTTCGGTGATTATCTCCAGGCACAGAGCTCCAGGTTATCGACACACCTATGTGTCTTCCACGAGAAAGCTGTGTTTTAACACCAGCCCGTGTAGTATTTCTCCGGTGTATGACCCGTGGCAGCGGTCTATCTCCCCGCAGTTACCGTCCACTCAATCTTGCAGATGAGCCTTGAATAGCCCGTGCAGCTTGTATGGCTGACGTTGAAACAAGTCCACAAATATTTCGTCTAATTCGTCCCCTCCATTGAGCGAATGAAATTACTTGCGACACCGGAATTTATCTTTTTGCATTTGCCCAGCTTCGGATTATGTTACGCTATTTCGTGGGAAAATGAATTGTGGTCTCACTCCAGTGAGGTGTTGGATCTGTATCATTACATGTGTGCTTCTCCTTTGCTGGTGTAATGACTTGTATGATTATATTGCAAATGCAATGCAATTTGTATCGCATGTAGTAATTCCCTTACTGCAGGAGAAACTCCAAGCCGCTTTCCACTCGCCGCCTGCAATGTGGTGCGAATCCAAAGCTTTTATCAGGAAAGAGCAACTCAATTTTCAACCCGTCCACTGAAAGACTTTTAAGCACTGTAGTTATTTGATGCATGTATCAAACATGAATCAGGCAGGGAATCAACCAGGAGCCCGACAGGAGTCAGAACTGAACACGGTGCCAACCAGGTCACACTTTACAGTCACGGCAGCTTTCAGACACAACAGACGCAAGTAACAAGCCTGTGTGTTCACTGATGATGTTTTGAATTTTCCCAAATTTTGGCGTTTTCTAAGTTTCCAGTGGAACACACACTCAGCTTGATCATGGTTTTTGGTGTCAACTTGTTGCTCCTGCGGTTGATGAGCTACTGATGTAACAAATACTTCAGAGAAAACACGAGCATACGTGTTTGTTCATTGTCTCGATGCTCCTTTGAACACAGCAAAGACAGGCATGAACAAGGGCTTTGTCTCGAGTCACGCCACAGATTCACAGCTTCATTCACACCGTGATAACAACTGTCAATGCCTTCATTTGATCCAGCTTTATTTTTTGTCTCTCTTGACTCTTCCTCTCATGGCAAACTTTTCGTTTCGATAAAATAGAAATAAATTCACTGACCAAACCTGAGCAAGAAATCCTTTTGCATCATTCTATTATCCCACAGAACATTTTTTGATCTTTGACACTTGCATATTTCCTCATTGTTGGAGGTGGTCGGATTCCTTCAGTGTGAAAGAAAGCCGCATAATTCGTGGCGTGAGTCGCAAGTCACAAGCAGTGGACGGGCTTGACAAGGGAGCGTCAAGTTCTGGAGAGAAAGCGCTCGTGTGTTTGTTCAAGCGATCGACATCTCAACATCTGATCATCCCCACGACCTGTCAGATGTGTGCCAAGCTGAAGGTACTTTCCAATGCTGTTTGATGTCATTCCGTGAGACTGAGGCCCAAAAGTAAGACGTCTTGCACATATCTGACAGCGGAGGATCTCGAGTGCCTGAAGATGTCAAGTTGCATGTCAAATGTTACACTGTCAAAATTTGCTGCTTTAACGTCCCTTGTGTGGCAAAACGAAACCGGTTAAAAATCAAACAAACCAATTTTGTGGACCAACTTTCTTCTTTTGACTTTGTGCACAACAGTGCAGGGAGTGTGGAATGGCTTAGTGTCCCTTGATTGCACCAGCAATTCAATTTGGTTCATTTCCAATCCATGCTGTCGACAGGAACTCCACACAACAGCACATTGTGGACAAATTCACTTTGCTCTCCAGAGTCACGTGTGTGTTGGCCAGTACACACAAAATATTTTCCTTTCAGTCTCAACGAGGTGCTGCAATAAAAAATTTAAAAAGTCTTGCATGTGTCCAGGGACATCAAACTACCCACATGCACAGAGCAGGAACATCCAGTTAATTCCGTTCTGGTTCCGGTGTATTCAAAGCACAGGTCTTGCCAAAACATTGTCTGCATGCGTGGGCTGCCAATGCACCATTTGAAGCCAAAATTTTGGTGCCTCGGTTTCCAGAACGTTGGATCAGCTGGATCCTCTCACATGCACGTGCGTGATTGAAGTCCAACATTCGTGGTTTTGTCTGCAGAATATATATTTTCAGGGTGACTTCGCATCATACAAATTTTTGCACTCAAAAGTTCAATGCAACAGCAAATGGCACACTGCTTCCTCAATCCTAATACGGGACTAAGTGTTGATTGCCTTGACTTCTACATTGAAGTATCCACATGAAGCATGTAATCGACTTACTCACGCCCCACCACAAAGCCAAACACCCATAACTTATTTGCTGTCCGCGGTTGAAATGCGATTTTTGGCCAAAATAGTCAAAAATGTGGCAACTTGATTGACGATTTAATTTGTGACACCAAAGTTTGTTTCCTCAAGGTTCCCAGAGTCACATGGCCCATTTCTGCAGACCTGTTAAAACCACGGATGACGTGGATCATGCCAGAACGAGTTGCTGAAAACTTTGAGAACGCTTTCGAATTCCTCCACAATACACGATATCCAAATGGCTCCCACACAGGCATATCCACTGAATTCAGTACTTGGCTAATCCATGTGCCCAAAACATTCAGGACTATCCAAAAGGAAAGCAAGTTTTGAGTGCAGACCTGACACAAGCTGCTTGCTGCTTGCCTCACTGACGTTGTCAGCGTCAATACAGTCCAAACACACGTGTGCTTGAAGCAGTCCACAGTCGGTGCTTCTCCTTCGTGTCTTGGAAGCAGCTCCTCTCTCCCCTTCTCTCCAACTCTCATTCACTGCCTACTGCACTGCAGCGTGGTTCCATTTAGATTGCAGTGAAGACTGAATATTTTTTCTTTTAACTCCACCACCTTCACAACAACAAGCAGTTGAAAATACCCTAGTGTTCTTGCTCTGCAGTGCCATTGAACTGCCTGTGCAAAATCACTTGTCTGCAGGCGACCTGCTTTGGACGCCACAATTCTTTTTCAGGGGCAACGAGCACATGAACACTGAAAATTCGATTCGTTTCAGAAAAGGAGTGGACAATTCGGAACTTGGTGAACTGCGAAAAAGGAGATCAGATGAATTGTTTTGAATTGCAACAGTTATCGACAGCATTCAACTTCAACGAGAAATCATCTCGTCAGCCGTGCACAGAAAGACATACGTGTGCATGTTCTTCTGAAGCAAACAAACTCATATATTTCACATCTGTTCCACGGCGCATCGGAAACAGGTCATGTTTCACAGAGAACTGCTTTTTCTCTGTTTCTTCTTTCTGCTAACACACAAACCCACAGCTGCCAATAAGTCCCAGCAATCACATTCGATGCACTTGGCAAGCACAACAGCCAAACTCAAGACACTTGCGCTTGTTGCATTGAATCCTTCCCGCAGAACCGAGGCCACCAAGGGGACAGACGTTCAACGTTCTTCACAACACTGCGTTCACACAGAAAGACGGTCAAAATTGAAGAAAAAACTTCTTGGGGTGAAGGGGCCTCGTGCTACGGGGTGTGGTCCGAAAGACGAGGAGCTTGATCGGTCGGAGGAAAAATATAGATGGGAACTTGGTTCAAACGATAGCGTCAACACGACATTTTTCGACACGCGCAAAAATTTCGTCTGCGGCACTTCATTCGATCGAAAAGGAAGAAAGCAGTTTCCTTTGTGCTCGTGAGGTGGGACAATTTTGTGTTTGCAAATATCTGAGGAATCCTTGCAGGTAGATCTGCCTAGAACCGAGACAAACACCACAGACAAGGGACCTGACTGAACTCTTTGGCCTTCAAGTTAGAGTCGGGCCTATTCGACTTGTCTACTTTAGCAGCCTGTTTGCTCGTTTTATCCTGTGTTGTGTTGAACAACACCGTTCTTTTCCTGTGGCCGTTTGTCTTTGCTCTTGCACACCGAGATTTTTTCTGCCCTGTTCAAAGCTGGTATTTTCAAGCTCAGGTTTGTGTCCGTGTCCAGCCCGTGGAGACTCTTTCTTTCGCGTCTTGCTCTGTCTCAGGACCGGAAGGTTGGCAGGAAGTCTATCGCCGGGGAACATCTACACGACTTCGCATGGATGTCAGCACTGGGCATACAAATTGGTCTTGGCAGAATGGTGGTGGAAGTTACCAGCAGATAAAACAGGATAAGCAGAAACATGCAGACAACAAGCGTCGTGAAATGAAGTTCAGGCTGTTTCATAGGGGTGGGAAGTGTTGGCAAGGCTGCATTCACTGCCAAGCGTGTGGTTTCATGCAAGTTTGTTTGAATTGTGCGTCTTTCCCTGTTGAGCTGGAAAACTCAAACGTGCGGGACTGGGGAGCTTGGTCAATATTTAGCCCCTCCCTCTGGTGGCAACAGCTTAGACCAGCCATAAAATATTCAGCCCTGAAATCAGAACCTCAGCCGATTCTCACAACCATATCTGGACGCTGTTCATGGTTTGGCGCAGAGACCAAGGACGATAAATCAGACCTCTCTTTGGGTGCATTTTTGCAGTCTGAATGCTTTGAGTTCTTTTTCCAAGAGAAGAGCTCACGCCCCTTTTCTCGCACAATTGGAATTTGTAAGAATTTCCAAACCCCAATCCAAATTAACAGAATGTTTGTCCCAGCACACCAACACATCCACTGTCCCATGTCCCTCCCCGTAATACTCTGCCTTGGGCAAGTCATTCGCCACAAAGCGGCTTACGCACCGTTTCTGTGTGAAGCAAAGGCAACAGGAGGCAGGGGCCATTCTGCCCTCCTATGCCTCTATGTCGGGAGACATTCCGAGAAATATAAAGTGTACTTGCGCAGCCGATGGGTTTGAATTTGACAGAAAAATATTTTCGTTTCCTTGGAACACACAAAATACAGCAAAAAAAAACCTATTTCATATCATGCAGGTGGCAGACATTGCCATGAAACTGAAAACAAAGGGTGGTTCTTTTGTCAGAAATTCCCCAGTTGTAAACGAGTCACTTGACCGTGCATCATGATGTTCACACAGTGCATCATGATGTTCATGCAGTGCATCATGACAAACAGTGCATACAGTGCGTCAGAAAAACATCCGTGTTGTGTCTGCGAAACGTGAAGCTCCCAGCATCAGCGCACCATCCATCACCGCACTGTGCTGTCCAGATCGAACTGACACTCCCGTCGACAAGGAAAGCGTGCGAGGTATTCCTCGCACCGCCTTCAAATTGTGCACAACATATACGAGAACAATGCGTCGTGCTTACCAGTGAAGACACGAATTTCAGCGGTGCCGAGGGCGTCAGTACTCAGTCTACATCTGTTGGGCTGAACCCCTGCAGGGCCTGTCTTGGAATAAAATTTCAATTGGCAAAGACTTTTTGTGAGTTGTCTTTGCGGCATTTCATTTCGAAGTGGATCAAAGAGCACTCGAATGATGACATGAAAATTGTGCGTATTTCATCCAGTGAAACAACATCTTTTCCCATCTTTGAGAACGCATCACTCACATGAGCGAATTTCCAAAATAGTCCTGCTTGGCTACCAGAGACACTGGCGCACGTTTCATTTCCAGGGAGTGTCCATCGATGGATCCCTCGTCCCTAGATATTGCGGACCGACCAGTGCCGGAACTGGAGACACAGAACACAAACCATACACAAGAAAAACGCATTCCTTTGCCGCACGTCATGTGATTGTTGGTTCCTGTTTGGCAAGGATTCTTGACGGAAGCCCAGAAGAAAATTCAAAATTGGTTCTTCTGAATTGGCTTTCTGAATTGAGGTGTGGTTGAAGTCTCAAAAACCAACAGATCTCTGATGTGCCGTGCAAAGAGAAACCTCACGCTGCGTGAAGAGACAAAGCACTGAAGAAGAAATGTGATTGAAAGAGACAATTTTATTCCGCTCTCCCTTGACAGATGACACGATGCGTACAACAGTAAAAGTCGACAGTAAAAACGGAAGGGCGGGGGACACCAAAGGGACCAGAGCCACCACATCAAATAAATATTCACCTAATATTGCCAGCTTGTTGAACCTGCAGGATTTATGCCCCAATATCGGGCCGGGACCTGAATGGTCAAGTAGCTGCTTTGACAATCTGTGGCCAGCTGCTGAGCTCTTTGATTGCCCTCAGTTTACTTTTTCTTGCCTGTGCCTTCCAGTAAAGCCTTTCCTGGGATTACAAAGCACTTGGCAGCGCTGAAGGAGAGGAAAAGTTTTGGAGCCCCAAGAAGTGGCAAACACAGTTCTCAGGAAGCCCATTTTTCATAATCTCTGAAAGTTTTCGAACTCCGAGCGATGCCTTTTTCTGAGATGAAATTCCAGGTCGTTGTTCAATGGTGGAAGAAAAGCCTCACACAAGGTAATGCATCATTTGCATGCTTGTTTTCAACTGAGCAGTGCAGCTGTTGCCTTCCAGATAGCGATGAAACAATTGCACATTTTGGAAAAGGCAACATCAGAAATGGGATTTGATACTTGCGACAAGTTTGTGCGCACACACTTCCACGCGCACGCCCACGCAAACCACACACACACACACACACACACACACACACACACACACACTTCACGGTCCAGAACAAGGTCTGCAAGGGGTTCCGTCAAAGAGGTTGGTTCATCAATGGAGCCCAACAAACATCTACGAAGCAGTTTTCCAATGAAACGGTTTCTTTCCCACAAGTACCGACTCCTACGACAGAGAATGCTGACATTTGGGCACATTATCACTACCTCAAATGTGATCCTTATGACCATCAGAGGATCTTTCTGTGCTTGTCTCAGACCCAATTAGAAGGTCACCAAGTGTGGACTTCTGTTTGTTGATGACTCTGCATGTCTTGTGTGAATACTTTCAGCAGAACTGTTTCCTTGTGGTTTGTATTTCTAAATTTTGTTGCATGTTTGTTGTTGTGTTCATTGAGAATAGAAGAATGTTTGGAGCAGAGATCTGCATTGTCAAATGAAAGATACATATCCATTGGCCATGCCTGGTTTAAGTTGATATTTTTGGCATGTTTTTCATACAGTAAATTGCTTTATTGGCAGGCAGCCTGTTGGCAGTGCAGTTTGTTGGCATGATGTTCACTTTCATTTGGCTTGAAAGAAAACTTGATTCGCAAAAATAGTCTCCTTATTCTTGGCGAGAAACCGTTTCATAGGAAAACTGCCTCGTACCAATCGTGGGAAGGGTCTGTTGAAGTGGTGCCTTTCCTTGCTGGACCCTCACAAATCTACCAGCTTGTGAGATTTTCATCCAAGCTTACGAGAGGACCCTTCTCCAAGTGAACCCTCGTGCACTGGATCCCTATTTTCTCTTCGGCGCGTCCTCAAACAAATACGAAGGACACAATGAAACGACAAAGAACACCAGCGTGAATCTAACAACACAAGCTGAGAAGTTTGAAAATACCCACAGGCAACCGTCAAAGTTCCTCCAACTCGTACGAGCCTGCTCACACCCTGCAGCCTTGGTCAGCACACGACACTGTTCCCAAAATTGTGAGTGGGAAAGAGAAGTTTTGGACATATCAATTGTTTTCGTTGAGGTGTGGATGTGCATTGTACAATATTTTTGTGAATCGATATGTTGTTCAGAGTAAAGCGACCTTGTGAGTTCTTTACAACGATCAATAAAGTCGTTTCTTTCTCTCCGTGACTGCAGGTGTTGCGCACCGAATTTCACCACACGACGACAATTACAGCCAAGAAATCAAAACAAAAGATATGGGTTTGGTCTAAACGCATGCAAGACACACACAGTTTTGATACACAATCACAACGACGTGGGAAACAGAGCTTCACGGTGTGGTAAAAGCAAGAACCAACGACGGCAATGTCCTTTTTCCACATTCATGTTTGCTTCGTCCTGCAAATGTGTGTCAACACATTCGAAGCAGGAGCAACACCCTCGTGGAAAGAAATCAAATGAGACACTCCGGCTGGACAGATGCTGCAGGTGTCTGCGACAAATCACAAATGAGGCGAAACGCACCGGACTTATTCTCCAGCCGATCTTTCCTGCGCAGCACAGAACGCCTTCAGACATGCATAAATCGATGTCTCTGTAATTAAGGCATAAACATCTGTATTGTGTACAATTACTGGACTTGAGTAAACCAAGAGCCTGCAGGAATTGAGGTCAATTTCCTCTGTACATTCTCTCTCAATTTGCACAAGTGTTTCGATTCCAGTCAGCCACACTCGCGATCCATACTGAGCTCGCAAGTGATTTTATCTTGTCAACGAACGAAAGCAATCTGAAGACGTTCATTTGGAGCTGCTGGCTATTTGTGCTGGTGTTTATGTGCACTGGGAGAAATGCGCTAGTCCAAGTGTACAGGTGAAGGACATCTGGGCTTTCAAGCAAACGTCTGCAAACAAAGGCTCTTCTTGGATTCCAAAAAAAAACTTTCTTCGTTGAAATTATCCTGTGGCGAACAAAAGAAGAGGATGGAAAATTCATTCCTGAGAGAGCCCTCACCGCAGGTAGCCTGGACTTGTGGAACGTAAATTGCACCAGGATTTGAGACAAGAGTCTGTCATGGCCACTTACACCAGAACCAGAAGTGACCTTGAGCTGGACAAAGCACAAACTGGAAACCTGTCAAACATGCAGCCCACTGTTCCTTCTGACTCCTCCTGACACAGCAGGAATCGACTCCACTGCAGAACAGCGGTGCATGCATGAAATGCGCCGTGTGACCTTTTCTGTTTCCCACCAGTCGTTTTACACGACTCAATCAATGATTGAGTCTTCAAAGAAACCTCGCACAGAACTTGTCGCACAAATTTCCCTGCAAGTGCACGGCAGACAAGACTTGTTCATCGGTTTTACGAGTCTCTCTCTCTTGATTAGATCGTCATGTGCAGGTAAATTGCAGGGTAGTCACGAGTCAATCAAACATTATTTCCGAGGATAACAATTCGTGGTTGTCACACAAGATCCAATGCAGCGTTTTCTTCCTCACGCAGGTTCTTTTACATCAGCACTCGCAGTTTTGTATTCCAACGCAATTTTCTGTGCTTCAAAGGAAGCTTGTATTTCTCGGCAAGTTATCTTGTGCGGGTTTCAGCCGAATTCTGAGGTTGTGTGTTTTGAAAAAAAAAAAACTCTCCCCTGCTTCATCGCAACGCACGAAAAGAGAACAATATGGTGTTTGAAGCTGCATGGGGTCTGCAAAAATAATTTCAAGGAAACTTGGCACATTTGTGCCCCAGAGAAGCCTTCAACAACACAATACCGCATGTCAGCAGATGTCAATTTTCCTAATCCACAAATCCAGGCCCAAGGCACTGGTCGTTAAATCTCTGCATTCCATAAGAATTTTCATCCTAAGCCCTTCAGAAGATGGCCCAGAAACTGTTGAGAACCTTTTGAGATTCAGTTGAACAGAAACCTTCCAGTACACCATTCAGTTCTGCGCTCCAACCACGGGGAGAAAAGGACTCATCGAATTTCTAGTGGAGCTGTTTGGCACTTTGCACGAAGCCGGAGCGTGAAATCGGACAAACATCAGAGTTGTTGGTTGTTGAAATCTCTCAACAAAAAATCAAAGCAATGAAGAAGAAATGTCGAAAAATCAGGAAACTCTTGGAAAAACACCAAGTCCTTTTTGTTCATCCTGAACGCGGATTGTTCCGTGTGGTTTGCAGGATAAACTGTCATTTGCTTTGCACGCCCAAGAAGGTTCAACCCAGTACAACACAATCTTAGTGAGTGCAACAAAAGTACACATCGCCAGCAAAGGCAATGTAACAATTCTCGAAGTGGGTAGTCCTTTCAAATGTCGGCAGATTTGTTCCTCTGGAGCTGAAGACAAGTGTTTCCCTCGTTCCGACCAAAGGAAGTCACTTTTCCAGCCGTAACTTGATGGTCCGACCGGAAATTGCGTGACGTGGGGCGGTTTCCGACAGCAACGGAACGGAGTGAGACGCGAGTTCGTTAGAATCCGGAGACCTGCTGAACGTGCGTGCAACCCGAGCTCCTTGTCACAGAAATGGGACAACGTGGAGGGCCACTTTCGAGAAGCTCGAAACCTCATCCTCTGGATTTGCAGGTCAACGCTGAACCATGGTGCGCAACAGCTGGGTTATTTGAAACTTTCTGAACACCTTTGCGTGTGTACGAGTTCCACGTGATGGAACACGAATGTTTCAGTTCTGAACATCCACGAGCGCCAACCCACAATTACGATATTGTGGAGCTGGACTCTGCTCTCCCTTCGCACAACAGTTCGGCTTTTTGGGTCACCATTTCAGATGAGGATATTTCCAAGATTGACCTGACACAAAACGACTTGGGAGTCATTGTGAATTGCAGAAACTTCTCCCGGTGTACATCTCAGCCCAAATGACGCTCGTAATGGAAAGTCAACCTGACCGAACATTCGTTCTCACCCAAAGATTCCTCACCCTCAAATGACTCAGTCGTTTCAGCTGGATCCAAAATGTAGCTACTTCGCCCAATTAGGGAGACAGTCCAGATGCGGTCTGCAGTAGGAGCAGGGAAGAAATGAATGGGAGTTTCTTGGACAGGAAGAAAAAACAACTTGGGTCCAAATGACTGGAACAGTTATTGGGACGAGAGGTCATGTAGTGAACCTTGAAATTGACAGGCCTTTCATTCAACCGAAAAGTCTTGAATCTTGCCGTCCTTGTGTTCCTGTCGGCAATCAATTGCATTGAACATTCTTGATAATTCTGAACTTGTGGAACAGAACGTTCTTGTTGGCGTTGTGATGAAATCCAGGGGAAATGGCGCCATGCAATGGGCACAAACCAGGCAGCGAAGTGGAAGCAACGCAAAGAAACTCAGTCATCAGAATGCGCGTGCCCTCTCTTCAAGATGAAAGGTCAAGTCGTTCACATTGCCCTCAATCAGTTGCGGGCCACCAGTGTCCAATGACCATTACAGACCAAGAGCCAAATACACTTCCGCTAAATAGCATGAGGATGTCTGAATGCATGGCTGAAATAACGTGACATGACATGACTTTCATCTGTAACCCCGGACTCATGCATACACGCCGCGAAATGAATTTTGACTGGGTGCACAAAAGATTAGGTTTCTCTTTGTCAGCTTTGGTGCAACATTGGTCGATCGACTCGTGATCAAGCGTGGCTGCCTCAAAAGAAAACTTTGTTTCACATTCCACTTTTGTAACTGAAATGCCACATTTCAATCACCGGTGACCTGAACTGAATTCAGAACAGTTCAAATCTTGTGATTGGTGTCGCTTTTATTGAAAGAAAAGTTAGTTATCCTACGACCAAGCGCCAGAAGAACCCAAAGACAAAGTCTACAGCTTCAACAGGCCTGAGGAGCGACAAGAACAGACTTTTATGGATTGGAGAACATACAGGATGGGTCAATCTATTTCACTGGACCATGCACAGGCTGGACGCATTGTTTCAGCCTCCAGTCTTGCTTCAAACATAAACTTACGCACAGCGTCAGAGTCTCGGCTGCGCTACACACGAAAACTTTGACTGGAAAGACAAAACAAGTCAGGCGTCCTGAGACTTCGTTGCAACAAGTGTCAGTGTGTCCGTCCCCCCAGACCAGGTCGTGAGAAAGTCGGCGTTTGGTGCATTCAAACACAGGGCCACGAGGAGGAGCCAGTACGAGACAAACTTTTCCGGCCGGAAAGCCAGGATGACAAGCGGGGGTGAGTTGTCCCGTGTCCATGTGGTTCCATCCCGTCCACACCGGCGTTGCGCTGCTGACTGTATCCAGAACAACAAGTGAACGATTATGTGGCAGCTCCACCCTCTCTGCACCAATTTACTCGTACAAGCACCGCATTTAGATGGGTAAACACACAAAGTTGAAAGTTCTGTGTGAAAGACATTTCACCAACAAGAAAAGTATATCGTTGTTCCCAGTGTGTTGCTTCCAAAGAGCCCTGAAACACAGATGTCGCACTTGTCTGAGGTTGTTCCTTGGACTCAAAACAATTGTGACCACCACTGGGAGTCAAGTGAGGGTGGACCGACAATTCATTTCAATGGACATCTTAAATCCGTGCAACAGAAAGCTCTCTGGCACCAACCACTGGGGTATCGGTGTAGATATTGTCAGAGTACTCAACAGGAAGAACATTTCGGGTTTTTCTTCGTTCTGCACAAGTGTCCTTTCCGTCATCTTTTGTTGCCGTACAGTCCCAGAAAGATCGTACTGTTCGGCAACTTTTTACGAGACGAGGCTTTTAGCTTTTGCGAGCCATCAAAGAAAGGCTACACCGCTCGTCTCAGTGGGGACATGCACAGAATCCAAACTCTGGTTTTGCCCAGATTGTCGCGAAAACACAAATGACGAAACATCCATGGCGGGAATTAAGGGAAGCAGGGAAGTGCTTTGAAGCACAATGAGAATGCCACTCTCTGTGCCAATCAGAAATCGAGGAATTTGGTTTCCTCTCAAAAATTTAAACGAATATTGCTGTCTTGTGCAAACAAACAGATTGTGTGCAGAGCCTACTCATTCCTGGTGTCGAGTTCATCTCTTCAAACATATGTTTCTCATGAGCAACAAAGAATGTCGAAACAACTCTCAAAACGGGTCACATCTGAAAAAAAAAAACAAAGGGCCCTTGAACTTCCTGGCATCCTGCATCTTGGCCCCTGAAAATGATTGATTTTGTCCCCCTTCAATTGCACAATGGGACAAAAGTCTACCCTTTTCAGGTTAAAGTCAGGGCCCCTGGTTCAAGATTGAAACAGTGTCGACCTCCTTTCAAAGGTTTGATTCGACGAGAGGATCTGGTCTCGTTGTGAGCCACAAACATTCAGACATCAATTTGCTGCCAAGAACCGTGTTCAAGCTGCATCTGTCAAAGCTTCCTACGCGCACATGCATCTTTTCAGGGAAAGGGGAAATTCAGAGCCCACCGTTCTGCCTTATCTCTCTGTTCTCTGAAAGTCTTCACTTTTTGTGTGTTCGTTTCCAGACCGTTAGAAGAATCAGGTCACACGGATCGGAATTCCTGCCACACTCTCGTCGGACATTCACCTCCGGTCTCGAGAATAGTGAAACACACTCAGATCTGAAAGAGAGTCATAAAACTTCTTGTCCTCATTGTCCGGGTTGGAATCAATACGTCAGGATTCACCTTTATTTTCAAAGGCTTCCCTGAATTTCTCCCTCACTCCTGCAGACAAGTTAGACTTGCCTTGTTTCGTGTGACCATTGCAAAGCTTTTCAACATTTTCGAATTCCAACGAGAATGCCCCTGGCATTGTGTCGCGCGCTGAGTTGCATCCGAAACTGGGAGGGGGGTCACACAGGTTTCTTTCCAGCCACCAGAAATTTTTTTTCCAGGACTCCAACCTTCAACTTTTCCATGACGTAGTGAAATGCGGGGGGGGGGGGTTATTATGTCATGGAAAATTTTGGCTGCCCTCTGAAAGCAGCTGAAATCTTTCATAACATAGTGACCCTCACTATGTCATGGAAAATTCCAGCTGCGGGGGGGGGGGGTCACACAGGTTTCTTTCTGAGGGTGGCCCAAATTTCCAATGACATAGTGACCCCCCATGTTGAGGTGTACAGACAGTCAGACAGACAGACAGACAGACAGACAGACAGACGAATACCGATCACTTAAGCCGCGCTCGCAAGACTAAAAATGTGCGAACGAGTTTCGAAGGAGAACATGCCTTCAACTTCTCTCTTGTGCATTTCCGATTCTGCATGCAGATCATTCTTTTTTTTCCAAAAGAGCATTCTGTCGAAAATTGCCACCACAAAAGTTCCATTTCAAATGAGAAATGGAGTCAAGGAAAGAGACCCCGATGGTAAATATTTGATGAGGGAATTGGTCCGTGAATGAGACTGAAAACTGGAGCCTCGGCTGCGGACGCGGTCCGTCCCCTGTCATGACTGCAGTACGTCTGGCTTCTCTCGGCCAAAAGCCCGATGTTCGACCGTCACACAGCAGTTTCTGAACTGTCGTTTGGTGGCGCTTTGCCCAATGTCACACTTACTTTTGAGATTTTCCGTTTCCAAGATAAATCGGTTTCAATGGTCAATTTTCATCCACTGACTGGACAGCAACATACCTACGTCCTTGTATGATCAATGATCAAAATGTTGTGTCTGCGATCAGTAGTTCCAGCGACATTGTCATTTCGTGCCATTGCCGCACCATTTGAAGTTTACCTTCTGTTGTTTGTTGGCGCTCCTCGTCGTCCAACTTGTCAAGATCAGTACTTGCTCACTACTGCCCCATTTGGCCTCACAAGAGGGGACACACGACATAACTCCACAAGTGTGTGAGTACCGTATGCACGCGTGGGTGCAAAAATCTTACGCTGAAGAGCATTCTCTCGCACAGAACTGAAACTATTTGCAGCTTGAAACCTGAACAACAGACAAGTCAACAACATCGGTGACTGATTTCCTACCAGGTGTATACGAGTGCAGCATGGCTCCAGTTTCCGGGCTCAAGTCTGCAAGGAACCATTGGTGCATTACTTTCAAGATTCTGAACGGAAATCTGAGCAAAACCTCAAAACTGGACTGACAAGACATTCTCAACTGTTCGTTGTTGATAAGTGTCTCAAACATTGCATGTCAGACAAATTCCAGCAAAATTAGTCGAGCTGCACTTGGGCTGAGGCTTGAGGTGATTTAACGAAACAACTTTCAGACGCTTATTGCTCTGATATTGGCGCGTATCCCCTTGAGGATTCAGCTTTCCTGTCCAACACGCAAACAACCAATTAGCCACCGATTAACTCAATCCACTGACTGGTTTGTGAGGAAGGAAACAACAATCCACAGGGATGCAGATGCACGGAACAAAACGGAGCTCCGAGCGTGGGGCCAGCGTCAACATACGGAACATCTGCTTCAATTTTGAATCGCGGCACGCCGGTGTAACAATGGCAGATCCACTGGTTGAACACACGCTCTTTGCTGAAAAACCACAAAGGGTCGCAGCTAACTTTCGTTGTTTCATGCGCAAAACTGCACGAATTTTCACACACGCTTCACCCAACAAACAGAAGATTATCCTGCCTGTCGACAAATCAAAAAGAAGCTGCTGAAGCTTCAAACTGAGAGACACAAATCTCAGTGATCGTATTTTCAAAGGATTCAGATCACTGATGTCAGGGCAGAAGGCGATACAGATCACCACACGAATCGATGTCGCTGATCGACGACTCTGACCAAGAGCGCAAGACGCCGAAGTTGCAGCTTCATCCTCAAGGCGACACGGGGACTTCTAAAAGCACACAAATGCTTTGACTAAAATGTCGCTGTTTTCCTGTCGCCGATGATCGCAGAGCGCGCATTACGTCAGATAGAAGGGATGTGATTACCAAAGTTACCATACGAGGAAAACACAACTCGTTTTCTGAATTTACTTTCTCACTCCCGACAAAAAACATCTCACTCCCAACAAAAAACATGATATCTATTCTAATAGCAAAATCAATTACTGGGACTCAAGCAGCCGAAAGCATAAACCGAGCTGCCTGCTCCAAATTTCTCCCACAACAAAGTTCTAATGCAGAATTCACAACACAGCAAAATAGGGTTGATACCTAAATCGCTTTTGTCAGAAACAAATCAGCTTAAAGCGGTGCGACAGTGATTTTCTTTGGCCTCTCTGTCGGGTGGCTCAACAACAGGAGCTGCATACGTTGCTGCGTGCAGTCAGATCAACTGGTGTTCAAATGACGTTTCTTTCAACTTGCGATTTCCACGAATGTTTGTCCGTGACACTTCGCAGTTTGTGGTGTCGGTGTTTCACACCACTTTGTCGGATGATTGAGGCAAGGACGGCAGGGGTGTTCTGATTCTCCAGGAGCAGAATCTCCAAGAACGAAGCGACCACCCAACCATCCAACGCCACTTGCACGTTTTATTCGCTTCGTGCACAGGCCCAAGAAGCAATTATTCTTTTGTTCTTTCTGTCCTTTTTTGTCAAAGATCCGCTGCGACCGGACGGGAAAGTTTCTCCACCAACTGGTCTCAAAGAAGCTTCCTGGCTCGGTCCTGGAGGAAGTTTCTGGTGGTGTTGCTCAAGGCTCTTGTCAATCTCGTCCAGCAAGGAAATCGAAAAATAGCAGCCTCAGATTGGAAACTGCTCGAGAAGGGCCTGCAAGCTCACAGGTTTGTCGCAACTACGTGTTTGAGCATGATTTCACGCTCGCGTCCTGCGAACGCTGCTCTCCTTCATTTGCGATCCGTGGGCGTGAGGCAAGATAATCAAACCAGGCACGAACAAACCCCTCATGAAGTTGATCACAAGTGTGAAAGGTTGTCTTTCCTTCAGGTGCCCTTGTTCCACATTCAAGCGCGTCTGACGGTGCGTGGTCCTCTGGCAGTGGAACAAATTAACACACTTTTCCTGAGTGCAAGGCTCACTTTTAATTTTTGACAAATCTTTCCACGTCAGATTTTTTACAATTTAGATGTGATATCTCTGATTAAAGCCACGCTCAAACTCATTAAAACTTTCAAAGCAACTTTTGAAAGTTGAACTGGGTGTGTAATGAAATTTCATGCGAAAGAAAAGTTGCACGGATTGGAAGGATTTCTTTTGAAACTCAATCCGTACTGTGCTGAAATGTTTGCAAACACCAGAACTGTTTTCAAAAGGACAAAATTGTAACACAACAGGAGACCGGGAAAACTGTAGCTCAGAACCCTCTGTCCAGTAAATTTCTGCCGAAGAGCAACATGTGCTGGTCACCTGACGGATGAAACAACCAACGCCTCTTTTTTGACGATTATGACCTCAAGGTCTGAAGACCACGCAGCAAGGCTAGACGACAGAAACAAAAGAAGTTTGCTCACTGCAGTTCGATTGATCCACGAACTGTGGGGCCGGAGACCCAACTTTTAATCTTCAGCTCATTACGATGCAGTGATTGAATTCCCTATTCCCCAACGGTTGTATCGCCACCGGCATTTACACAAGTTCACGCCTCCAGGGGCTCTGATTAAAATGGCAAAATTAGGTCATCACGAATGCCTGCAGCCCTTGTTCACAAACCAAATCTCAACAGTGACTCAGCCCGAGAGGCCATTCTGTCAAACACGACATTGGTGTGGTTGTCTTCGGCGATGTTCCCTGGAGTCCACCACAAGAGCAAACTCGGGAATACTTCATACATGCCGGGGACAAGAGTCACGAACGAATTGTGAATTTTACAAATCCAAGATTATGGGACACCAAACCATCTGACAACATTGCTGGAGCTCTGTACGCTTCGAGTACACAGACTTTTCTCTGTGGGGTGACATGAACTAAGAACCACGGAAACCACCTTAAAGTTCGCTGAGATAGACAGTCAATGTGAGTTGAATAACGAGCATCCGGAAACACTGGTTTTGCACTGGAGCATACACAGAAAAGTGATTGACCACTCAATCAATGACTGACTGAGGTAATAGTGATTGATTTTGTAATCTGGCTTCAATAATAATCCTCTGAGTAATTTCTTACTGCAAAAATGAGTAGGCTTTGACTTCTACCACATCCATGGTTGCACAAGAGAGGGAAAAACCCTGGTCACGTGATCACATGATACCCCCATGGGGGGAGGAATGCAGGCTGAAGCCAGCAAAATAGTGATATTGTGCTATTATGTGTCTATTTTCTATCTATTTAATTATTGTATAAATATTCAGAATATTAAACATTGTCAGGCATTGCCAATACCCCATACCAGGGGAGGAGTGTGGTGTGACACACCAGCTGTAAAATTGTAGTTAGAACCACCACTCACCAGATGGTGTGATTGAATGAAGGTAAATAAATATGGAGGTTCCTGCACAGTCTCTCCTGAGATGCCAACCTGTGTGTTTGTGATATCACTACACTCGGCACCATTTCACGAAGCATTCAAAAGGACTTCTTTCCGGGCGATGTCATGTCAACATTTCAGCAAATCCACCTTGCAGTCGAGTGTGTCTATTTTCATCCATTTCAATGTCACAAAGGAAGTGACAATTTTTCTTCTGTGCCTGTGAGCTATTTAATCTTTGGTCTTCACTGAGGCAGCAAAGCAATAATACCTGAACTAATATTTGATACAGCACTGTCGCTTCAAGATATTTGCCCGGACCAAACTATCAATAAGAACCGTCTCAAAGACCAGGAATTGACCGGTTACAGATCGCACACCAACACACAGCGTAATCATGAAAGCCGATTAACTTTCAGTTTTCTGCATAAAATCAGAAAATGTGGCTGAGCAGTAACGTGGCTGAGCAGTTACAACAGCAGGTCCACCAAACGAAGAAGTTTGCACAGTGTAACTATAAGTGTTCCAAGTTTGACCACTCATTTTTCATCTGTGCTAGAAGAAGCCCAAGGCGAAGTTGTGCGTGTTTGGACATTCCAAGTGCAAATTGCATTCCTGTTGGTGCAAAAACTGCTGAAAACATCAGCAAATTTATTTTGGACATCTGCTGTCAAGCCGGCAAGGCTTCTCACAATAGCCACAAATATACATGTTCTCCAAAGAGACAAATTTCAATATTGCGAGGGAATGAAATGTGGAGGAGGTCAGTCGTCTGACCTTCTGCTGCAGGTTTGGTGGTCCCAGGGTAAATGGTGCCTATGCCGGTTCACTTCTGTTATGTTCGACTTGGGAGGTCACTACAACCACGCTGTCAAACCTACAACAAATTTTGTCTTCCTAACATGCCTGTACGAGATTCCCACGCCAAAGGAGGCGTTAAACGCGCTGAATTTCAGGCGAGCGCTTCATTCGGCTGTAACTTTCCTTCCACAGGAGCAAACCAATCGCAGCTGCGGTCTCTTTGAAACCAAAGTTGGTTATTTGGCCGGAAAATAAAACTTGGCATCTGTGGCCATGGAAACGAGACGAATGACCGTCATTTGGTGCAGAAGATGAAGCGAAAAGCACAACTGTGAAACACACATATCATTGAGCACTGCAGTGACTGAAACGGTCAACACGTGTTGAAATGCGACGAAGAAATTTTTAAGGCTGGAAATCAAAATCGCCGAGACAGGAACTTCGTCAACGACGCCAGCAAAGACAAGAAAAACTTTGTTCTTGAGTTTGGATTCAAATTATTTCAACAAATGACCAGCAGTGACTTATACATTGTTCGATTGAACGCATTTTTCGGTCATTCTTACCTCTGTTCAGTTACCAGTTTTCTCGAAGAATCAACCGTCAGGTTCAACGGTTAATTGTTTAATCCAACACTTTGGTGATCGCAGAATTTTGGTGTTTGATTCTCGCAGACGACATGACAACTCCAAACAAATGCGGGGCAACAAGAAATAGCGCCTTTTTCCTTTTGAGGCTTCACCTCATGTCCAAACAAAAGGGCAGTTGCCGCTGTGCAAATTTGTGCTGCCACATTCGACAAATAAATTACAGCTGTGGGACATTTCATTTGACAAAACACCCTTGCACGCTGTTCCCAGTTCCACGCGAAACATCGAACATTGACATTCTGTTTTGATCCGGAAGCGGGTGATCTCTTTCCAACAAGAACACCTGTCGCTGTGGACAGGTGCCGTGCGAAATGGTCCTGGTGGCCATCTGTGGCTTCCAAAGACAAATAAGATAGGAAGTACATTATTTTTTTTTGAAAACGTTGATTACATTTCTCTGAGGGAGGTCGTTGGCGGGGCTTTTTTCTGACTTTTCTGAAACGTTGGTGGACAAGCACAAAAATGACACCAGATGACTGCAACAAGCGCGGGGCAACAGCCAGGTCGCGCGTTCATCCCCAACTCCAGTCAATTTCGCCGTAAAAAATATAAGTCTGAAAATGTTTCCAATTGCATGGTGGACGGCGCGGGGGTCACTTACGGAAACAAATTATAACAACCTTCCACCAGAAGGCTCCCGAGTGGTTTTATCTTCACATTCGTGACTTTCATGAGAAAACACGCGTCGACGCAACCAAGCACACGTTGCGTGCCATCAAGAGAAGTCTGAACTGCCCCTTTGTTTTGAAGCAGAAAAATGAGCTACCAGCTTTCGCAGAAGTCGAGTAAAACAATTCAGGATCCTACAACACAAAACCACTTCGACGAAAACACGACGCTTTTTTTGGGGTGAAAACAGTGACACAGTGCAGTCACAATATCACATCACCGATATCACAATCACAATAGCAATCCCGTCACCTTTTCCTGGTCCGACTTTCACGACGTCAGGTCGTGTTGTCGCGTGGACAGGAAGAAGACTTGTCACATAATTGGTCTTGTCAAAGTTCACCAACCACAGCAAATCACTGTTCACGTCAAGTCACGACAACAGCAACAACTTTTCCCCAGTCTTCCAGACTGGATATTTTCAGTTCGTTCTTTGAGCAGACCGCGTCTGTGCCAACAACAAGATTGGTCACCTTCAGTTGCGAACTCAAGGGGCCTGTCACGACCTCCGCACAAAAATCAGGGGACGGGGTACTTCGAACAAGCAATGACCCCAAGATTTTACGACAACAAAACGTTTCCAAGAAATATGAATCGCGCTGTGAACAGTAGATGAAGCATCGTCCACATTCCCGTACTCTTCAGTCTTTGACAAACAGTTGTGGAAGTCTCGGTTCCCGAGTTGCTTTGCCAGCTGCATTTCAGAGAAAGCGACAGCAGTCCTTTGTCATTCCACACGCACAAAGATACCAAGAAAAACGGGTTTGCTCGCAAGATAAATTGGGGGAATTGCAGAAGGAACTGCTCGTCAAGTTTTGAAGGTTCACGTGCCCTGTTCACAGGTGCAAAAGATTCGTGCCGTGCAAATAAAAGTTCCACCAGTCGTCGCGATTCACGCGCTCCAGGTGTGGATCATGTTCAGATGGGGCAGACGCACATTTCGGCTCATCATTTGCCCACAATTTTTTCGTTGGACTAGCTCCGAATTCACTTGTGGAGAGATCTGCGAGGAAGTTTTTCACGGCTGCCACAAACTCCGTCATCGAATGCGATCCACATGCCGCGACAAGGACATTGACCCGACGTCACAGACTTTGCACAGGCGTCAATTCATTCCGAATCAATTGCTCACACTTGGTGAGACACAGGAAAACACACTCACTCGTAAGGGTCGAGTTTCCCGCTTTCACGGTTGTGCGGTTCACTCCAGACATTCACCATGCAGATGAGAAGCGGAAGGCAGACGTGTCCACTCACGGCATCACGATACACGCTTATGAGGTGCTGCGCCGATGACTGGCTCCTTGCACGTTTCACTCGTCGTACACGTTGGTGAGGAAGTGGTAGACGAAGGCGGCCTTGCGGCGCTCCTCGGCCTGCAGCGCGTTGCGCCAGTTGGGCGTCACGCCGATGACGGGCCCGGTGCCAGGCGGGGCGCGCAGCAGAAGCCGCCCGAACACCGTCGCTGCAGAGGAGACAAACAGAACGTGACACGCCTCGCCACACAAACACGCCACACGCGCTCGGGATTCGATAGATGAAACTGATGCATGTGTTTGTGGGACGAGATGTCACAATAACGTCGTGCGTGTTCATGCGCGTGTGGCACTGAAGATTATCCACTTTCAACTGCACCAACTGTCGGCTTTGGGAGAAAACTTTGTGCTGAACCAGAACATCATGACAAACTATCTGAGCACACCGCGGAATTTTTGGGACAATAAATCTGGCGGCGAGGGTCAATATTTTATTTGGTTCGGTCGATACTGATTTGGAGGAGTTACACCGCGTGGAGGGACTATGTGAAGATGTGTTAACGTACCTAATACTTTGATGTCCATGGATTTTTTGCTGGAATGTTTGAGCAGTTCTCGCAGGAAAGCGCACAAGTATTTGAACACGTTCCTGTGAGCCACTGGAATTTGTGACAACACCTGTAAAGTGCAGAAGAAGTTTCGTCAATGCAGTACATCGGAAAACATCTCGCGTTTGGCAGCACGAACATTTGCTCAACCTGACAAAACTTGTGGGTCAAATCATCCCACAAGTCACTCCATGTTTTCACGTCAAAGCGTGTCCACGCGCGCGCGGACAGGAAAGCAATGAGCACCTGCTTGCAGAGGGTGAAGTTGGAGCAGGAGTCGAGGCACTTGGAGTAGAAGGCGAACGGCACGACGGGTTCGGCGAGCGCCTCAAGGAAGAGCAACAGCGCCTCCGCCACGCTGTGCAAGCCGCCCGCTGTGCGCCGTCAAGGACTCACAAACTTCCGCCGAAAGCAGGACCGTTCTGAGGGCGGTGCAGATCTTAGCAAAGCCCAAACACAACAGACAGTGTGGGGTTTTCTTGAGAATTTTTGGCTCTGATGTGACCAGCAGCCGAATTCTGTCCTCGGGAAAAATCACTTTGCGAAGAGTTATCACCTGTGAACAAGTGATGAAAACGATACAAATTCTTTGAACAGCTGTCTTTCATTTCTTCCCTTGACTCGTCAAATTTACCGCGTCAAATATTCTGCCGAACAGATAAGTCCTGGTCGAGGTCTCCTTTGGTGGCAATGTGTGCGCAGAGGGAACGGGCGGCCGATATTTAGAGTGCTTTCTGCCAAATAAATTTGCAATGGAGATCAATAAGAAAGCTATTAGAAAATCAATGGAGTTCTCAACATCATCTGAGAGCCAACTTCCCACAAGAGTTACCGCACTGCACAAAAGGGGGTCCGTCGGGACAGTGAATCGACGTCGCTTCTGCTGCGACACCGCCGCACTGACGTCACTTTGTCTTTCTACAGAGGTGATGTTCTGAAGTGTCGATATGTCTCGTCAAAAAGTGATTTTCTGCTCGTTTGGTGCCCGTACACGGACATTTCCTCTCATCTTCCGCACGACTGGCGCAGGACCGTATTGTCGCCTGATGCACCTGCCGCGCTGCGGTGCAGTGCATTTCTGCATGAAATCTCCCCTTTTCATCAAAACCTTGTCACGAACTCACTCCAGGTTCAGACACCACGAGTTTGTCGCAAAGCCATGACCCCCTCTCTGTCTGCACATCGTTTCATTGCAAACAGTGTTTCAACAGGAGCCTCGTCCAAAGGACCGGGGCAGGGGAGGAACCAGGAACCTCATTCAGACCTGAAGTGTGAAGCTCGGGTTTAAGGATACGTATTTTGGCAGGCAGCCCGGTGTCGAGAGCGTCTCGGATCGCTTGAACTTCAGAGTTGAACCCAGACATCTGAAACAGGTCCTCCTGAAAACAGAAACACAACAACGTACAAACCCAGCAGGGGCTCTTTTGCTACTGTCCAGCGTCATATCGTCGAGTGTGCCCTCAACGTTACACGACAACCACATGAAATCTAAACAGCAGAACATCCAAAAAGAGACCAATGCAGATCCTCGTCCATCACAAGCAACACGGGCAACAGCAGTGAACTTCATTGTGTAACGCAACCACGAGTGACTACTTTTGGACCCAAATCCAGCAGATCAAAAACCAGTTCAGAAAATGCAAGGGCTTGAGCAGCTCAATGTTTCAAGTTCTGTGATCATTATGTTTTGTGCTGCGAATATGTCTGCATCACCATGAACTCCCCATATCAGTGACCCTGCCTCGTTGCGCAAAGCCAAATATCCCGACTGTTCCAGCCTCTCTCAACTGTGGGCTTCCCTCGCACAGAAAACGCGCCATGAAAGGGCCAAGCCAAATCCGTGCTAATCCAGTGTTTTTGCTCCTGTTTATGACCATTACTGCCCTGATACACACTTGATCACATTGGGGTGATTTGCCTGTGAACATAAGCTCCCGACGGATCTGGTCGAGAATTACGCTGCAACATCTGGGCCATACAGGTCGCTTCGACTGAAGAACCAAAGCTGTTGTTGGACAAATGAATACCAGAAGATGCTCGTTCTGAGCTGAGCTGTTCTACAGCGCATCCGACCGGGATTAGACACCACTGAGTTGTTGAGACGGCTTCGGAGCTTCGATGATACTTCAAAAATGTGACCCGACTGCAAACCAAAGCCACGATGGTCCCACGAAGAAAACCGCCAACTTTGGATCAAGTCCGATCCGTTCCAGCCGAACCGGGACTTTGCCTGATGATCAAATTGTCACTCGGAGACGCTGCACTGCATCTGTTTGGCAGAACATCGTATTCATCAATGACACATTCCAAACACAAATAAACTCCCTGTCAAAAACACTGAGCCTTCGAATATAACATATGGTTTCTCAGAATTGCAGCTCTGGTCAAATTGCCACTTATGCTCACTTTCACTGTTGGGTCTTTGTACAAAACCACACTTTACGTCTTTGGCCAGGCCAGTCCAATCGCAGCCTTTCAAGCGTTTACCCTGAGGTCTTCAACCTTGACAGATCTCCCTCCAAACTGGCCACTCAACGTCAGTCTTGCTGACTCGCAACGCCTCAGGCTGTCAACTGTCATGAAAAACACACTTCACAATTCCATGCTTCTCCAGCGAGACCGGCCTGGAACCATTCGAAATCCATCCGTCTCCCTCCATCTTGTGCAGCCCACTAGTTTGATTTCACCGGCATAATTTTTGTGTTTTTGCCTGCAACCGTCGGTTGGATTGAAACAAATCGCTTCGGAGCAGCTGGACACACGACACCAGAAGACCCAGTGACTTGCGACACGGAGGGTGTGACCTTTCAGGGACCAGCAAGAGAAATCCATAATATGAACTTAAGATCTACTTTCAAATACCTCGACGAAATTCGCGTGGCCTTTACGAGGGAAATCTCATTTTCCACTCCCTTCCGCACGTGGCAACATCTAACCAAAGGCATCATGACAACAATAAACGAACCGTCGGCTCCAACCAGCAGGCATTGTGCCCACAATGTGTTCAGCAAACGGTTGCCTCACCCAAACCAACCATTGGTCTTGAAACTGGGGAGGGAGGAGAAAACTGACCGTTCGTTTTTTGCCAGGTCAACGTTACTGGTCATGAAAGCAATGGTTGCTTCACCCAAACCAAACATTAGTTCTGTAACTGGGCGGGAGGTTGTAAAGCAGCCACTGGTTTTGGGTTGACGCAATGAAAGCAAGTTACCCCCCAGTTATAAAAGCAAAGGTTGGTTTGGGCAAAGCAACCATTGCTTTCAAGACCAGTGACACAAGAAAATGAACGGTTGGTTTACCCCCCACACACACACACTCACACGCACATACACACACACACACACACACACACACACACACACACACACACACACACACAGAACAACACCATCACCATTGTACCAAGCTCGCGGCTCGCCGAAATGCAGAAATGAGAATTCTCCTTTTGTGGATCTTTCCCCCGCCTCCACCATCCTGTTCTGTCGTGACAGCAGAGAAAGCAGGGGAGCTGGCGCAATTACCTGTTGGAGTCCAAACTGGAAGAGGTGGTCGACCAGCCTCCAGATCTCCTTCGGAATATCGAGTGGTCGGTCTATCGTGGAGCCCGTCCCGCCTTCCTGTCAGAGACAACAAGCAACGTCATGCAGGCGAAACTTGTCGACAACAGTTCGTGCGTTTCAAACTTTTGGAGAAAAGCAAACGCTGAAGGAAGTGCGGACAATGCAACGAAACATTTTTACTCGTCTGAAGTTTTCTGCGAGATCAGCTTTGTGTTTTTCTACTTTGCTGGTGAAGAGTGAAAAGAGTAATGAAGCAGTCGTGAACGACACCCAACCACCCTGAGAGTTACAAAGGTGATACTACTAGAAGCGGAAAAAGTGTACCCACAAATGATTTCAATGGCATCTGAAAACAACCTGTGTGGAGAAGAGCAAGTTAGATCTTCAGAATCTGTGAACACATGAGACTGCTCCAATGGGTGCCAGGGAGGGAGTCAGGACCGTGAATCAACGTCAATGAATCAGATCTATATTTGGTGCGCAACTCGAGAAGCCTGCTCAACACCCAAAGTGCGACGTCGGTCGGCTTCATGCGCTGGGACAAACTTACGCAAAAATGGCGCACGGTGTTTTTTCTCTAGAACATTCGTGAGTGTTTCAATCTCGTGCACGGCGAGCTGAGCAGGCTTCGCTGTCGCAGAAATGCAGAGACCCAATGTTGTAAGACCAGAAAAAATAATTTCCTGGCAAGGAATCCAATAGGCGTATCGATAGAAGACTTGAAAGCTTATCTCCGTCTACTTTCCTGCAAAGCTGTGGTGTGAATGTGCATTTCATACAAAATGTTTGCTGAAGGCTGGTGCAAAACAAAAAAAAAACAAACAAGCATGTCTACTCCCTCGAGTGTGACTGTAACCCTTCCCAAAAGCAGAAGAATGCGAACCACCTACTTTCAACTGTTGAAACAAAAGAAAACCCGTAGGAACGGTGCATTTCAATTTCAAATGTACAAAATACATGAAACAAACACGCCAATGAAAAGAATCGAACACAGAGAAATCTAGTCTCAAGCGACACCCTTTTTTAAGCAGACAACCACTCGTACTTTTGACTGCACTAGTCTGAAGTGGTTCTGTTTGTCCACTACGAGTGTGGCTGGAGACACGTCGCGTTCCACGGTGCTGAAGATGCCAGGTGAATTGGGGTGGGGCAACAACAAATCAACAGCAGTTTTGGGCAGTCAAATCTCGGCAACGTCAAATTGTGACGCTTGTGGGCATCACTTCTCAGCACTTCCGTTTGTTTCGGTGGATTTGTCTACACCTTGAGACCCAGTTTGGTTGGGGTGGAAGTGAAGAGCTTGCATACAGAAAACAAACGATTCGAATCAAGCAGGGGAAACGAGTCACACATCTAAAATTGGAGAACAAAAACACGAATGAAGCAATGTCTGCTCAACAGCAAACGTAACGTGCACATCGAGGAAACGCTGCTGCACAAAGAAGCAAACGCACCTGAGTCTGAAGCGAACGCAAGAAAAACACGTGGCGAGATGAAATGTGTGAAATGTATGATGATTTTTTTTTCAAACTATACAAAATGTGCAGTGTTTGTCGGACTGACAACTCCTGAACCTGACCCTTTTCTCTCCAAGACAAGTTTGATCTTCATCTTTAGGTTTCAGGCAAACCTTCGATAAAAAGCGTTGAATAATCCCAATTTTTTCGTTTACCCAGAAAGGTGTTTCCGAGGAGAACTCAAAACTTTCACAAACTGTGAAACCTGAAGTCATCTTCTCAAGAACGATCGGTCACTGCTGCAGTTGCCAAGAGTCTTGTGGTCTTTGGAATGTGCGGAAAGAATGAACATCATCTGTAACTCTGCAGTCCACTGACCATTTCCTGCTGAGCCCTCCCGACCCGAAAGTCTTATCCTATTTGGCAATAATCTTGTACAAACTTGCTGGGCTTCCTACAAGGCAGTCAGCCGACTAATGCTTTTCCTTTACAAGATTGGGACTGACAGTAACGCAAACTTCAAAGACGCACGAAGCTCCGAGTCCTGTATCGACTGCACTGGCTTCCCTGAGACTCTCATTCTCCTCCGAACAGAGTGGCTGCACTCTCCCGAGGTACTCACCGTGTTGTACTTGTTCTTTCAGTGCAACGCTGTCCACAGTTGTGAAGCCAGAGACATTTGATCAATCAACAGCCGATCGAAAGGACAGCACAGATAAACGAAAGACTTGGACACGAATTTCGTCGTCACGAGTATCAGGAGTGAAGAAACCATTGACGCCTATGTTTTCTGAACTTGAGTAGCACAGACTCTCAAATCCCTGTCTCGTGCTGTCATGAGAACACCACAGGTTTCGCAAAACTTCCTGCCATGATTGGCAGTCATTGTCGTGGTGACAACACAAGTTTTGCAAACTTCCTTCTGGGTTTGACAATGGAAAGTTTTGAAGGTGACCTGACAAGGGGACACAGCTGCGACGAAAATTGCGCTTTTGAAACCCAACCCCACCAGTGCAACAACTTGTCTCCGGAACTCATGTCACGACAAAGTGCACTCGTGACTCCAAACAAAGATAAACTGAAAAGACTTTCAAACCTGTGCGGGCTTGGCCACACGAAGTGACTGGTTTTCGCAGCGGATTCTCGGTGTCGCACTCAGAACGAGGTGTCGTGCAAGATACGTACCAGGTCGATGAGTTTGGCGGTTGGAATGTCTCGGACGGGACCGTACATGTGCACGAGCGCCTCTATGGAGGAGCCAAAACTGCTGGGAATGTAGACTCCGTTCACAGATATCTAAGCTTCAGTCAAGGAACTTGGTACATCATACACAGAAACAAGTACGTTTTTTGAAAGCTTTCCACTGCAAAAACAGAGGAAGAAACAACCGTTCAACATCAAAAACAGACCCCAAAGTAGCCATTCGTGCAGTGTCAATCTTGCCCACATAAATTTCTCTGTTCAAACAATATTCCTGCAGACACGAGACAGGGTATTGAAGCAAAACTAAAGAATCTCATAAGGGCCACATGTTCAGTGTCTCCCCAGTAAAATTAAAACCATCACTCATCTCAACTGACCATTATTTGGCAATACAGAAACCCTGTTATTAAACTGGCCAATATTCGAGCAAGATGAATGTCGATTCTGATGGCGCAATATTAGCAGGTGGCGCAAACAGATTTTCTGTCAGAAATGCGCTGTCAGTGCAACCAGGGGCGCCTACACGCGTCACTTCCTTGTCAAAAGAAGATGAAGGCCGTGTCTTCAGTTTCAAATCTCTCAATCTGCATCATATACGGCAATGAAACCACTCTGGTTGCATCTTCACACGAGCAAACTGCGTTGGAGATTCCTTCACTATCAACACTTCAAAAAACACGTACGAGTATCAAATTGCCTTGACCACGCAACACTTCCCAAAATGGTCATACATCACGAACGGGTGTTTTCAATGGGAGAGACATCAATTTTCGCCTGACAGGACCTGCTGACCTCAGCAATAACTGCTGAAACACAACAGGGAAAATTTACGCACTGATCAATTGCACTGTGCAAGTGCACTAAACCTGCAGACCAGACTCGGTGAAAATGAACACTCACCCACGAGCCGGAGCGGCATCGAATATCACGTTTCTACTGCAGCAGTCTCTGAGAGACTTATCAAGCTTGAATGGAGCGCAGTTTGATCACTTGGCACTTTCGAGTAATTGGGCGTGAGTTACGAGTCCCCTTCCGTCCGACGATTCGTTTATTACTGAATATGAAGGAGCCGTAATCAGAGGGTGCCGAGCCGCTGCCGCTGCCGTTTGTAGATGGAATGGTCCAAGCGCAGGCACCTGAGACTTCGATTTATGAGCGACGACGGGAAAACAGAAAACCCCATGTTGCGTCAAAACACAGGCACAGACTCTCAAACAACCAGAAGCACACACATCTGCGCCATCAAGCGAAGAACTTCAGGTCGAAGAAAAGAAAGAAACGATACAGATAAACAGCAAGCCAAAAATGTGCATACAGACTTGTGGCCCAAGAATCCGTGACCGGGTCCCAATTAGCCTGAAGCGATGCATCTTCAAAACCTGTCTTTTCCAATTATCTTTTCTCCCTAATTGACAACCCGTGTCTGGAGAGCAAGCCTTGAGCACAGTATTGAGTGATCGGGAATTAACCAGCTTGACGAGCTCTGGCCGGCTCGTCCTGTTTCTTCGCAATGATCAGATACATCAAAATTGCTAATTGAATGGAGCGCGGATGTTCAATCAAACGCACTTCCCGCAGAAAAAGGCTTCAGGGAGAGGTCACCAGTCGGTCGAACGTATCATATTTGCGGGGCAGTTGGGGGTTTCCATTATGTTCAGATGAAATGGCTCAAACCGAATTAGCATTGATATTAGTCCCATGGAATGGTCAACAAAATTTCCCTGGGGTAAACCTACATCTTGAGAATGAGACCCCGAAGAAAGCAACTCAGGTCCAAGTTGCAGCTGTTGTGTGTCGCGTGATTTTGTCACCACCGTTTTCTCCTCGCATTTCAACGCACCACCTCTGCAGCCACCATCTCCAGGGTCATCCTCTTGGCAAAGTAGATCAAAATGTTTTCCCTTTTCACACGTTTGCATTCCCCAGTCAAACAGCTGTGTTGTCCGTAACACACGAAAAAAACAGGCTCAAAAACCAAAAGTGACAGTGATCTAAAATACCTACAAATGCCAATATTTGTTGCAATGGTTCTGAAGTAGAACATTATCTTGCTGGAATTTCCGTCGGACAAAGACGTCCGTACAGACCACAAAGCAAACAGACCATTGATTCGCTTTTCTGTCTCTACAAATTGGTTGATCTAATGGTCCTCAGTGTTTCTGTGCATGCTCAATTGCAGCATGAATCCAATGGGAGAAACAAACAACAGGAATGACTCCTATCTCTTGTTATTATTACCCTCAAAAACCAACCCTCAAGAGCCCAGCACCTGATAGAGCGACTGGCTCAAGTCCCCCGAGTCACTCCATCTGAAGCAATAGGAAAATAACGACGCCTACAAAAAGGCATTCGAAATTCAAAAGCGAATTCGGACACACAAGAAAATGGCTTATTTGCAGCTGTCCAAAGGACAACCAACCACAACACTGACACTTGCTCGAGACGGGCAACGTACATCCAGACTTCAAAAATTTCTGCCTGAGGGTGCGGGTGAAGGGGCTGGATGTACACGAAGTGTGGTTCCTGCTTCCCCAGAGGGACCATTTTGTGACAAAAATTCAACACACAGGTGTCAGAAGACAACAGTACGGATGCGAGCAAAAAATTCGAGAATCCCCACCCCACCCCACGGGGTAGAAGCAGCGAAGATTTCGGACTTAAAAAACTTCTCTACAAAGGATACGAAGAGGTCTTTGCCTCCTTCCAGATGTAGCACCAGAATGTCCTCCATTTTGTCCTCTCCCGAGTTGAACGTCCAGGCTGTGTCCTTGTGCACGTACACTTCGATCATGATTTCACACGTTTCCCCTGGAAAGAAAGAAATCACAGAGTAGTCTACAATGAGCCATATCAACACCCAAACGTTTTGGGTGGTGGGGGGGGGGGGCAGGGGGAGGTGGGTCACCTGAAAACCTGGAAAGTTGGAAGGTCCACAAAAACGCAAAAAGTTCAAAAGTGTAGGGCGGTGGTAGTGGGCAAGGAGGGTCTCCCAGAAACCTGTCCAGCCCATTTAGCGCAAGCGGCTGACAAAAACACGATGACCACTTACCGACGTTTATCACAGCTTTGCTCGGTTCAGCACTCAACCAGGGTTTACAGTATTCAGTCTCTGACAGTTTCTTGATGAATTCGAACTGAACTGGAACCTGAAAATACAAGAAAGAAGTACGGGCCCCTGGGGTTTGGACTTGTGTGCATGTCTATCTGCAGACGAGAATCCTGACCAAAATCAGGCAGCTTGATGAAAAAAAGTTCTGCATGGAGGGGCCAACCATCAAGGTCAAAGATGATAATTGTAGGATCATGTGCAGCGTGTTTTATGCCCACAAGAGCAAACTTTCCAGGTGGCATGTGTTTCATCCTGTTTCACCAAAAGGAGTCCCTTCATTCGGCCCCGCAGATTTTTGGACACTGAAGGTGTTGTTTCAATTCCAGGGTACCGGACATGGCTTTTGATGAACTCAGGACTGTCGTCCCGCAACGAGATCAGAATGGAGGCGTCTGACAGTGTTTTTTTTTGCGAGCCTTGCGTACGTGAGTTCGCATTGCAAAGCCGTGCTTTTCCAGATAAATTTGACCACTAGCAACTTCCCAAGAATTGCTGCACTCTTTTCTTCAAGACAACAGCAACTTCCGATAAATATCACTAACCTTTTCCCAGCACTGTTTCTGGTAAATTTGCACACCCCTCCTCCCCCAACCCCCGGGAAAAAAAGAAACCATGCACACACCTGTCCGGTGTTTGCCACTGTGACTGTCCTCGTTTGTGGTTCAATGAACTTGACGTCAGGAAAGTGAATCTGAAGAAATATACAGAACCTTCATGCTTCACGCTTCATTGTCACAAAGTTCGATAATCTTGCTACTTTCAGCAATTCTGACCGAAGGAAAAGAAAACCATAGCAACAGCTTTGATTGAAAGTTTACGCATTGTCATGCAAATCCAAATCACGCCAAGACAGCGCCGCCGCAAATTGATTGAAATTTTGTTGAAAATATTGAGACAGCAATAAAGAGACAGCCAGACTCGACTAATCACCCTAATTTCAGAAGACATGACACGAACACAGACAACATGTGTTCTTCGGGGAGGGGGAGAGAAACAACATAAAACAAGACTCACATCAGTGATATCAAGTTTGACTTGAGGCAGGAACTCATTTTCGTATCGATCTAAGCGCTTCATAATGTCCTCATAAGTCTTCCTGTACTTCACTTTGTTGATTTCTTTGATCTGGTGAAAAAGTAATAAGAAGACAAAGAGAGTTAATTAATATGTGACGGGGGCCGGATGAAAGCGCGTTTATGAGATGCGGAAGTAATTGGGAAACTGGCAGCGATATGGGAATGAAAGCTCCCCTCCCGCGGGGATGTGGCTGCTTCAACTCGAGTCACTTCTGTGTCAACGAGAACAGCGCAACAATTTTGATATTCGTGTTGCCGTTTTTCGGCCGCCGTACCACAGAGCTTGAACAAGTTTTTTTTGCGCGTGGCGAGTTGAAAAGGAAAGAAACAACATCAATTTCTGGCCCCGCTCCTTTTGTTGCCACACACCAAGACTCTGATACTTTCTCAGGTCACAAATCTTTGAAAACTTCTTGGCCGGTGGGAAACGTCTCAGACAAAATGATTGCAAGTTGAAAGCTCGTGCCGTTTGCATCAAGCAAACTCGTGTGTCTTGCTTTGCTTTGGCCTCCCCTCTGGACGAGCGCAGTGTGTCCAACTTTCGATCCTCAGAAACAGAGGGCAGCTTCTTCCACTGCGTTGCAAACAAGAGTCAACTTCCTCTGTATGAACAGCAATTCTTCTTTGTGTTTTTCAGTGAAAAGGGTTTCTTCGTTTGAATTCAAAATGCGTGCGACCGCACGGTGGCTGTGTGTGCGCCCAATTCAAAAGTATATGCGTTGCGGATACACGAATGAAGACGTCGCGTTGGATTGTGTGACACCCAGCTGAGGTTTCTTTGCTCGCTTTGTTTCGTTTTTTTCCTAAAGAGACAAGAAGCACTCACCCCGGTTTGGAAGAGCGAGCTGACTGGTTTGTGGTCGCTGAGCTTGTGCTCCATGTGGCTGCGGTATGCGAGCTGCTTGATGTTGGAACCTCGCCACAGCACCCGGTCCGTCCACGACGGCGTGCGCGCCTTCTCACTGACAACACAACTTGCCGCTACACTCTCGTCCAGACAGTCCCCAGATAATGACAAAGTGAAGCTGATCGAGTTTTTACTGTTGAAAGTCCCAGGTTGAGAAAGTGTTGTGATGCCTGATTGGAGGCAAGACCAAAGCCAGAAAGTGCCCATACAAGATAGCAGGTTTGAATTCCCGTAACTTCCCGTGGCAAGGAGAACAACGCAACACGGGAAGTAAAGTCAGCCAGTCACTTATCGCTGTTGTTTGCAATGTGCTTGAAAAGGTCAGTTTCCAGAGAAATAATGCCTGTGAGAATTACTGGAAATTCGGAAAGGTGTATTGCGTCGTGTAAACTCTGTCAGTGCTCTGTCCCAGTCTCTTCGTGTTCAAGTCTGTGTCCAGGTTTGTGTTGTCTCCGAAAATATCCTGTCAAGAAGCAAGGCGGACAGGAGGAAGTTGGGGGGGGGGGGAGGGTTAGAGATAAATCCTGAGGTTAGCTTCTGCAACCACACACGCACAATTGAATTTATCATTGCGCGCAAAAAGGAAACATACGAACCTGGTGTCGTACACATCTGAGCCAACATCAAACTTGTACGTGGGCACAAAATTCACTCGTCCCTCCAGGTAATCGAGGAAGACTCGCTTCTGCTCTATCTGCCTCACCAGCTGAGCAATGGAAAACAAGGGGGCGTTTTAACACCGGGTTTGTCATCGTAAGCTGCAGTTGGCTACAACCAAAACAATTTCCGGTACCCAAGAACCCTTTGCCGACCAGTTTCAACAAATTAACAAGAATGAATCCCTGCAGACACGCGCCTGGCCTGAGCGGCGCCGCCAGTCGTTTCACACAAGGGTTCCGCTTTCGTCTTAAATTTTGCCCTGACTTTTCCAAAAAGTTTGTCGATCAGCAAGTGAACGGCTACACGCGGTTGGCATCCTGGGGGACGAACCCACCGGTATTGACAACATGTGCAAGGACTGGGACTCACCCATTGTCCCAACACGGGAACAACACCAGTTGACAACATGTCTCAGGAGTGGACCCCCTTTCAACAGTCCCACTCACACACACGCACACGCACACACACACACACACACACACACACACACACACACACACATCTCTGTGGCTGCACTGAGGCCGGCCACGCTCGCCATAAACCTGACAAGTTCAAGATCTACAGAATTTCAAAAGGCATCAAACTGGAATCCACTGCAGGAAGCTCGCGAATACACCTGGCTAACCTGGTCATACTTCATCAACGTTGTAAAATCCCTCTTGACAATGAGCTGTTTCACGCGCTCGTTCTCGATCTCGCTCAGCCGGTAGTTCAGGTCTCCGATCCAGAAAACAATGCTGCAAGGGGAAACAACAGCTGATTTTCGAACACCCGAGACACACACGAACCACACCCACAATCTCTCCAGCTCTTCTCCGATTCCAGGATCACTGCGTTCCCGCCTTCCCAACGAGACAAGTGGACCAGATCAACTCCGCGATCGCCTGGCAGCCGTCACTCACTCGTGTTCGGCGATAGACAGCGGCTGGCCGCCCTGGGTGGCGCGGAAGTTCATGCGGTTGTTGATGTCTCGGAAATCCTGGTTGCGCCGCTCGAACTCTTCTGTGTGCGCCGCAAGGTGCGAGTTGACGAAGCAGATGCTCGTGTTGTACAGCTCAAACCGCACGCCCACTCCGCCCTTGTTGCCCTGTGAGACGAGAATGCCGCGGGCATTGAGTCACGCTGTGAGTTCACCAATGCTGCACGAGTTTGGAGAACACAGAAGATCACAAGTCCAACTCTGGGGCAGATGTTGTGTGGCCCCCTTGGAGTGGATGTAGTGTGACCGGGTGGGGGTGGGGGGGCACGCAGCATAGATCTACTTTTCAAAAGTGCAAAAAAAATTCTGAGTCCAACTCTGGAGTTGATGTTGTGTGACTGGGGGGGGGACGCAGCATCTACTTTCCAAAGTGCAAAAAATATTCTAACTTCAACTCTGGAGTAGATGTTGTGTGACTAGGGGGGTGGTCATGCATCATCTACTCACAGGTGTGAAGAGAGGATGAAATGTTGTGTGACCAACAAACCCACCAGAACA
>JAAUXT010115159.1_pt1 | contig 58431 bp, 66 predicted proteins | sample 7278171 | NCBI WGS metagenome assembly JAAUXT01 (sample SAMN14350112, study PRJNA611818) | marine sediment metagenome | isolation source: surface marine sediment (1.8m) | place: French Polynesia: Moorea | collected 2018-08
CAACTCAATCCTGAGCCTGACCCCAACACAAAGAATGTGTGTGTGTGTGTGTGTGTGTGTGTGTGTGTGTGTGTGTGTGTGTGTGTGTGTGTGTGTGTCCTTTGGAGGTGTATTTTGCCCAAATGGTGAGTGTTGCTGTGTCTCAACCTGTGGTTGTTGAGAAAGGACGAGTCATTTGACTGCAGCTCTACCTGCTCTTGATTCTGTGGTACGCGACGAACGCGACGACTGCGATAACGAGCAGCAGAGCCAGGGACGTACCGCACACGATCGCCACTGCAACGAACCGTATTTACACCTGTGCTGTGCACAAAACTCAGGCTGTCTCTCTTTCTATTTCCATGTCTTTTCGCTGCGTCTGGATTCGGATTCTCACAACGTGCTGATTTCGACAATGCAGGTGTGTAGGCTTGTTTTTGTTGTCTCGTAAGAGCCGAACCCTCACCCAGTGTGACCTGATCTTCCGCCAGCTCAGGAAGAGACCACGGCTCGCGCGCATGTGTGCTGCTGATGCCATCTGCATTGAAAAGAAAGAACTTCATATTGCCTCGGCTTCATCCTTGGCTTCTGCGGGAGTTGAGGCGTCTGCCGCTGCTTGCTCTTTGATATTGTTGTTTTTTGACAACTCGTATCCACCCCAAGACATACCTTCTTGTCACGAAATCAAACACCGAAAGGGGTGTACCTTTTCATGCGTATGAGGTCACCATTGCTTCAGTGGTACCTTGGTACCAGAAAAAGGAATTGAAAGAAGGGCGGCGGTACGTCTTTACACTTGGGTGCAACGAAAACAAGGGTGAATATGGTGACAAAAAAGGGACCCGATCACTCGGATCACTTCTGACAAAGAGTCAGCCAACCCGAACACTCGTCTTACATTTCACATGGAGTGCATTTCCGCCCATTGTCTTTTGTGTCTTTCCACTGGGCGCTTCTGGTTGCTTGTCAGACATATCAAGTCTGTTGCGGGGCATTGGACGTTCTTACCGTGCGCTGTGGAGGCGTTGCGGTTGAGAGTGACGACGGCGTCGTCCTGCACGACGAGGTAGTTGTTCTCGAGCGCGGGAAGCTGCGCCGTCAGCTCCGACGGCATCTCGTCCACCACGGCCGTCGAACCGTCCACTGCAAGACGTCCCATGTCGCACTTGAGATGGGCAAAACCTGTCACGCACTACATATGCATGGTAGCGGGAAATGAAAATTTTTGTTTTGGTGGTTTCTCGTCCACAAGGCACAGATTTTCAGTGTGCGCTCTGCCCGTTCGATTGGCTGAGCCAAGACGCGGAGCTTTTTGTTTTGCACGATTCATGTCTCCACAAAGAGGAACGTGCAGAGAAGCTGCGTGGTAGACGCATCTCGTCTGCGCACAAAACGGCAGCTGATTTCATGTGTGACAAAGCAAACTTCAACTCACCTGCAATGCAATCAAACTCGATCTGGAAATAGGTTGTTTTCCCCTCCGATCCGCAGGACAGGATTCCTCCTTGGTTCAAGGAACTCTTGACATTGACTGCACACTGGCTCTTTCCGTTACACTGTTGCAGTCCCCCTTCCTGTTTGTGAAAAATGTGTGCTTATTGTGGGTTAGTGCGTTTGGTATCTGCGCCGAGACCGATGAACTTTTTTTTGCTTCATGTCGTTGCTCTTTTGGTCGAAATTTGAATTGCCTGACAGTTTTGTGTGACATGATGAAACAAAGCGTGGCGCGTCCTGACGAAGACAAAAACAAACTGCTGGCAACAAGTCGTGTGACTTTTGTGCCCCTTTCATGGACGTCTGTCGCGCCTGGAAATGACGTGGTTGTGCTTTGTGCCAAAGCACACGCAAGCGACACCGTCCAGTTGCCATTTGATTGTGATTTGTTGAATGCGAGGTGAAGATGTGAACACGCAACGAGTGCTCGTCACCTGGATGACGCAGTCCCAGGCGAGGTAGGAGCAGGCGTTGAATCTGCTGATGCCTGTGTACGCCGTGTGTACCCGAATCTTGTACTCGTGGGGACAGTTCAGCTGGACATTCACTGCGCCTTGACCATCGTAACACCGACTTGCCTTGAACATCACTGAAGCCAAGGGCGAATGAGTATCAACTCAAATGATTCTTCTTTCAGTTGTTGATTCACAAAAATGAACGCACAGAACTTACCTGGTGCTCTCGATGTTGCAAATGGAACGATCAAGAGAAGCAGACTTATTCCGAGAGAGATAACCATTTCATTCCAGTCATCATAAGACCTTACTTGTCGCTGAAGATCTCATTACGAGTATCGCTTCGTTATTCTACGATGAGGCAACAAACATCGTTCAAGCAGAGCAGGAAAATTTTGTCCAGTGATGTGGACAACACACCGATTGCTTCAATTATTGCCTTTTGTGGTTTGATACACCACGGACGGTTGGATGCATCCGTGAATTATAAAACACCTGTTTGCGAGAGTGATTTTCGCATTCTGATGGTGTCCTCAGGACGTGAACACACGTTCTCTCCGATTGATGTTGAACACGGACAGGTGACGAACTCGTGGCCGCGCCCATTCATAATGACATTGTATTCACAATTGCAGGATGTACAAGTGCACACATGTGTCACCACACGTCTGAAAAAAATTGAAACAGTACTTGTCGTTCTGTGAGTCTGAAAGATTGCTCTGGATCTACGCTCAGGACAGTTCATTTCTGCCTCGTACTCCTTACACAGGCAAAGCTCGAGGAACCAAAAAAATTCAAGAGACCGTCATTCAACTTTTCTTCGATCACACCTTTGTGGCGCTGCACACAAAGTGAACGACACCGTTCAGTATTCAGCAAAAAGCTGCAAACCCATATCACTGGCCCCACGACCTCGTGCTCCGATGATGACTGGCCATTACACCAACTTACGTTGACCGTGGTTCCACTGGCGTTCGGTTCCGCTACGTGAAACGTAGAACGTGGAACGTGTTGCCAACAGTAGACATAAGCAAACGATGTTTGGTGTCAAAAGCAGGGAAGATGAACATTGTCGTCGTTCGCTTGATGGTGGAATTCAACAAAGTGGTCGAATATTTTTGTGCAAGAAGACAGCGGTCACGGTTAGGGCGGGCAACGCTGCGCTTGAATATGAGTTCAATGACCTTGTCGTCTCTGTAAAATACTCGTTTGCGTCAAGGCAGCGCCACAAGCACAGTAGTGGAGGTCGTCAGCTCGGATGTGACGCAGTGTGGTTCTCTTTCGCAAACCTTTTGTCAATTGCTTGCGGAGTTCTTGCAAGCTGCACCAAAAGATATTGTTAGTGTAAGTCACAAGTCCCACCAGTCCATTGGATCACTCATTGATTCACTCCATTTGAAGCTTTACTGGTTCGCATTTTTCAGCAGTGCAGCTCTGAAATGCTGTGACCACGCAAGAAGTGTTCACCACTTGCTCACTCGGACAAGTCACCTGAGGCTTCATTCACTACGAGTGATCGCAAATTGATTCACACCCATCCCAGCCATTGAAGCCGGAGGCTTGGTTGTCACTTTTTGCTCTTGTGCGGCTTGGGCGTGCCGTTCCTGCTGTTGTGTCGCGCGCTGTCCGTGTCGCTGCCGGCGCCCGAGTTGGGCGAGCCGGGCCGCGGCGACTGCTCCGCTCCGGCCCCGGAATACGCGCGCTTCTTCTGGTAGTACGTCTCCGCAGGCACGTGCGAGATGGACTCCTTGTGCCGCCGCCTGCCGAACAAAAAGTGCACACACATGTGACCAAGTTTTTCGAGTCCTAATTCGGTTCAAGACTTGGCAAGTGTCGTTGCACGTCAACTAGCAGTTGAGTTCAGCTCAGCTCTTTGCGATGCAACAAGCACAATTGATCTGACGTCATCACCTCTTGACCCAGATGATGAGGAAGACGACGATGATGATGATGACGGCGATGAGGATGCAGCCCACGATGATGCCGACTGCAACGCGAAGACACGGACCATCAGAATCAAGTTGCAAAACAAGGATCAAGACGAAGTGTTGTGTTCAAACAAAGGGAGCTCACCCAGAAAAAGTATTTCGCTGGTTTTCCGACTCAAAGAGGAAGAACCTGTAAAGAGATCAGTTTGTCTGTGATTTGTTTCAAACTGAACACGTACGTACGTAGCAAACGCGAGGTTGGGTTTTCGACCTGAAATGTGTGCAGTTTTTCTTCTCGCATTGAAGAACACAAGTGCAGAAACGCCTCACCGTATCTGTCGAATTGGTTGAGTCCGCGGCCGGTGAACTGGCCGCTGTCGGTCGGTCTGTTGAAGTAGAGGTCGTTGTGGTTGGAGGAGAACCAGAGCAGCGTCGCGTCCGACGCCGTGTTCGTCGTCGGCGTCTCCGTCGTCGTGGTTGTCGTCGTGGTTGTGGTGGTTGTGGTCGGCACGTACTTCGGGCCACAGCTCATCTCCAGACTCCCCAGTGCTGCCGAGAAACGTCCGATTCCCATGAAACTATTTCTCTTGCCACATGGGACTATCGTTGACAGTTTGTTCTGATCTCGCAAACAGCGAGCAAATGAGGAAGGAGCACTGACCCTCGATTTGCAGCCAGAAGCCCTTCTGCTGCTGCCAGTCGTCCGTCTTGAAGTGAACCTGGAGCTCGTGTGTGCGGCTCGTGATGTTGTAGTTGCGCCCGAGGTGGCCGCATCGCGGCATCTTAGCTGTTCCGTCCACAATCTAAACCAGGCACGAAATTAGAATGTTAGATGAGCATTCTTAGATTCGATGCTGTTCTTACCATTTGGCGTGAAAATCACGAACTCATCGCTGCGATATGAGGTTCATCGAGTTCGTGCAAACATGAATTTTTTCGTGATATTTGGTGCAGCCAAGTTACCCTGAGGATGTCGCGCTCGCAGTTCTCGCTCCACTCGAGGTCGAAGTCAGCGAACGTGAGGAGGATGCGCTGGTCGATCTCGGTCGTGATGTTGCAGCTGCATTCCACCGACTCCGGGTAGCGCTCGGGGTAGCCGGGACTCATGAGGTACGCGTTGCGTCGCGTCTTCTTCTCCGATTTCTCGCAGATGTCCACGATATCGCTTTCTGTTTTGAATGAGTGCGCAACAAACGCAAGGGTAATTTGCCAGACCTTGGTAGTTTAGCCTGCAAGGATTTCTGAAAAAAAAACTTCATTCCTGACAGTGAGGACCCCAAAATTCCGGACGTCTTCAGCGAGCGAACAAGTTTGATCTCTACGACACCTTCTTCGCTGCTGATACCACAGCAGACTTGCAGATTTTGACTCACTAGGAATGCACTTGTAGAGCGCGTAATTGTAGCTGGAGTAGGCGCGGCACTTGGCCATCCAGGCGACGCTGACGGTGATGCCGCAGTGCGGCTGCCCGACGCACGAGTCGGCCAACTTGTCCTCCGTGTCCTTCGTCAGCACCTCGACGCAGTCTCCGTGCTTGTAAATGCATTGCCCTGAACAAGCAAAAGACTTTCTTTTACGCATATTTCCGAGCAGGCAAGAGAAAAAGACCCGAGAGACACTTTCACGACGGCGAATTTCTTGACAACAAGCACGCCAGGACCTGTTTCCGGAATTTTCGACGTTCTGGTATATTTTTGCGAGACATGTGGAAAAACATATTGAACTGAAGTACCAGGCTTTGGTCCTATACCCTGTACAGCATCAACTATTTGGATCATTTCGTCAGGATTGCACTGGTCGAAGTCGAGCTGCGGAACTCCGACGACGGAGAAACACTTGTTCGCTGCCTTCATGCCTGCGCGGTGCGAAAAGCAAAATATTTTTGTTCTGTTTTGTTTTCATCCCAGCTGCTGCTGCGCAGACAACTGAATCAAAATCATTTCGCACTTGAAAAGTTGAAGCAGAACTCACCGTAGTGCGCAATTTGCGGAGAGAATGTTTCAAATCTCATCGTGAGTATTAGCACAATGCTTGGCAGCAGGTTCAGTAAATCCATTGCAACAGCTTCAGGTCACTAAATCACAGGATATGAAATGCTTGACCAGGACAGCCTCCATTGCTGGTTCCAAGGTTTACTCAAATATTCAACAATGAGTCGTTCATTTTGAGTGACGAGGGTCACTCCCTGTGGATCTGTGTTTACTTTTTTGACTCCATGAGAAGAGTCGCCCACATACCTGGCGTAACAGTTTCGTCCTCCCTGTACATCTGTGGTCGTGAGTTATTGGCTAATTTCACTCGACTGTTGTGTCCTCCACTCACTGGTACACCGTGGCGTTATTTAGCTGCCGGGGCAAGGATCCAGAAGTCTATCTTTCGTTGGTGCAACACAAGCAAAGTCGTATTTAACTTCCATTACGGAGTCACCGACCCCCCCCCCCTCTCGTCAGCATCCGAACAAGTGAAAGGTAGTGTTCCCGCGCAAATGGAGGAGACTGGAACCTTTGTCTTTTGCTCTTCAGAAAGAGGAAATGGAAGCCACCCTGTTCTGGATTCAGATCCGGGAAGCTGAGCATTTTGTGGACATTGCGTCTCCTCTCGAGTGAGGCATTAGAGCTACCTGGTGGGAAGTTGAGACCAGCGGATCTAACAAACGCAGTTTTGACTTACGAATTCGCTTGCATGCAGACAAAAGTTGATTCCTTTCTGTGAAGTTTCGACAATTGATTGCTCGAGTCAGGGTCGGAAACCGTCGCCCTGTCTCTCCTTTCTGTGTTTAAAACACTGTCCCTTTGGAGCAGAAACGGGGAAGAAAGTCTGGGGAAAGGACCGGGTGAAACGGAAGGAAACAGAAAACAGATCTGCTCCGATGAATTTTTGACCAACGGAACCTTGGTGGGAAATTCAACAGGTCGAAACAGTCTGTGCCAAATGGGGACGGAGCAAATTCTTGGGTGTGGTGTGTCATCTGTCAGCAACATGTGGCGCCTGGTCATATCGAGGCCTCTCGTTTATGACAAATGACCATCAAGCTTGCAGCACAGCGATTAATTGAGGTTCGGACTTACAGCGTCACCTCTGTGTATTTGTGGTCCGATTGCCTGAGGAAAACCAAACAACTCAAGTTCTTCAATTACTGTTCACGCCTTTATTTGAAATTGGAAAAAAACGGAATTCGCTGCTTCGTTGATATTTCACAAATGATCTCACGAGACAAATTTGAGCAACATCATTCTCATTTGTGTTCCGTGCTGAAGACAGAGATAAAGAATGTAAACCCTTTCTGAAACTTGACTGGCAAACGTGTGCGGAACAACGCGGTCCGGTGTCTGTGATGACGTGAAACTGAGTTTTAGTGTCATATGCAGCTGTGCAGCTTTACAATTTGAAACTGTTGCGAATAAATTTGCTGCCTTTTGTTGTGCGTCCTGAAGAATTGCCCTTCTCTCACCCGGTGAAATGTACCTGTGTGAATTCCGAAATTTCGCGTTCTTTGATTCGATTGGCAATGGAGATCTACCCTTTTGATACACCCTGATGCAAAGCAGAACTCACGAAAAATTGGCTTTCTCTGTCGCACAGGTTATGTACGCTCAAAGCGTGGTTCAAGAGAAAATAGCTTTGCACATTGTTGACTCCTCAGTGGCGCAAACCGACCGGTTATCTTCCGATTTGTCTTCACGCGTAGCTCTTGCCGCGCTCTCTCTGGTTCCTGCGCACGATGCATTCCTTCTTGTGGTGTTGACGAATCGAATGGTTCGGATCCGCCCTGTTGACGACGCTGAAACAACGAAATGTCGTTTCAGACCCACAGTTCGGGAAATGAAAGGAACCGTTTCGTGTTGTCTTGTTGGTGGCCAAATAAACTCACAATCTGACGACGATTCCTATGATGACGATGAGCAGAATGCTTCCAATCACACACGCCGCGATCACTGTCACTGCAAGGCCAAACAGAACACGTGAGGGAGAGACTCAGTTCGAACAGAGGAACCCAGGTGCAAACGCTGAAAATATTGTTTGACGATTCTGGTTCTTGGGACTGGTTCTTACCAGTCGGTGATTCCGCCCCCATGATGGAGTTTTCAAGTCCAGGAAGACTGGCCATGTTATTTGTTGCGCGAGATCTCGAAGCTCTGCTCTCTGTTCCGTGGGCTGTTGAAGCAAAATGGTTCCGCAATCTCAAAAACGGGTTGTTCATCGTGTCACGACTGTGACTTGATTCCCAATTGGATCAACATCATACTCACAAGAAAACGGATTGAGTATTTTCAGCTGAAACGCCATTACTTACATTCATTTTTGGCACTTTTTGTTTCTTCTGTAGTTTCTGGCTCAGACATATTTTGTGCAGTAGGGGGAGGAGGAGGTGAGAGCATGGAAGATTCAGAGTGTGAGACGAGGAGAGAGTCGGGCGGGAAATAGCCGTGTGAAGAGTGGGTGAAGCGAGAGCGGTAGAGAGGAGTCGGCACCTCCTTGGTGGGCCACGTCGGAGGCGGCTCAGTGGAAAACGGAGGAGGTTCTTTCGATTCGACAAGTTTGACAAGATTTGAAGTGTGAATAGTACTGGGTCTAAATGCATCAGCGACGGCAGCATTCTGGGGGCTGTCCAGTGGTTCTTGTTTGTCGGGTTGCGAACGTGCGTCAAACTTGTCTCGTTGTGCTGGTTGCAAAAGACGGTCGTGCTCGTGATTGTCGTGTTTTCCCGAAAATTCAGGACGGTCATATTCGTCAAAAGTACTCAAACCCAATTCGCCTTTTTGTCTTCTTCTGTTGGAAGGCTTGAACTGTCTGTGAAGTCTTGGTTCCCACTCATGTTGGTTGATTCGCGGGTGAGCATGTGAAATTGGCTCTTTTTCGTCGTGGTCGGGTTTGGGCAAGAACTCTTCATTTTGGTCATTTGGGCTGAAATTTTCATCATCAAAATCAGCGTCAATGTCCACGACGTCATATTTTCGCTGTTCAAAGACATCATAGTGGGGCGGCCTGTCGGGCATTCGATTGTTGTGTCTGAACGCATCAAAAGCGTTTTTTATGTCTTGTTGACGAAATCGGCGTGCGTTTGGTGGGGTTTCGATGGCACTTTTTGAATTTCTGTTTCGACTTCGAAAGGCACGCCCATCGTTCGTGTTCTGCACATTATTCTCCAAATAGTCCATTTCTTCAACAGAGTGAATTTCAACCTGCTTCGGTCGGGGTCTGTGTGTTTTCTGAACAGTGGTCTGGAATATCTTGTTGGGTCTCTTCGACTCAGAAGGGGACTGCTGTTGATGATGTCTGTTTCGTCTGTGGAAGACTTTTCGGGGTTTGGAATTTTGTGATCGAACGTCTTTCCAATGGTTTCGTTGTGCCCTGACCCTGTTGAGGAACCGTCGTTGTTGGTCAAGTCTGTCAGCCGTGTCAATCTCAAGCTGCGGTGGACGAGCGTCAGGTTTAGGGTCGTGCTCTACGATGTCTACAACAACAGTCACGTCTTCCAGATGTTTTTCGCGGGCTCCACTTTCACCAATGTTGTTAGCAGCCGAAGTCACGTATTTCGGATTGGAAGTAGGTTCAACAGTGTAAACAATTTCATGCATGTTGTTTGGACCTTTGGTTTCTATGGTTTCCGATCTAAACAGAGGTTGCAGAACAGGAAGTGTAAAGTTGGAGCGTTTGGTGTAGGTTTGAGAAGGTTTGGTAGCAGACTTGCCTGGTTCTCGGGCGGCATGGTATTTACTGGGAAGGTTTTGCTGTGGAAGTTTGGAGTTTGTTGGTTCCTGGTGTTGCTGGTTGGAGTGGAGGTCATCCCCATGCACGAGGTCTCGGGGCCCCTGGTCTGCGGCATTCTCGCGGCCCTCCGCCTTGTGCGACTCCACAAGTCTCTGTCCCTGGAACGGCCGCTGCGAAGCGACGCGGAGTCGTTTCACGACTTTGTTCTTTTGCGGTGCTTCGCTCTCAGGCGGCGTCACGGTTCTTTTGATCCAGGTGGGAAACTCGGTGGCGTCGATTTCTTTGAACCAGGGCGGAAAGGTGCTGCCGACGGGATCCGACTGATCCCCGTCTCCGCGCTTCTTCTTGAGGGTGAATTTCCACCACCAGGGGGTGCTGCTGTTGGAGTCGTCATCCAGGGTGGTGGTGGTTTCTCTGGTGGTGACCTCATACACCGTGGTGGACTCGGGATTGGTCTCCGCCACCATGTTGGATTCTACGGAATTGAAAGATTGTGGAGGGCTTCGGGTTGCGGGCAGAGAGTCGGGAGATTTGCGAGCAGGCTTTTCCTCCATTTTCGGCTCGATGGTGTAGGCGCACTGGATCTTGATGGCCGCTGCTGGCTGGGCTGCACAAAAGAAAAGAAACACATCCAAGCGAGATGCCACGCGATGCAATCGACAGCAACCTCTTGATCAGTGCGGCGAAAGCAGCTTTCGGTACCTTCATATTTGAGCCAGAAGCGCCCCGCCTCGTCCCTGCCCTCAGTGGAGTACGTGAGCGACACCTTGTTGCCGCCGCCCGAGAGGGTCTGGCCGCCCTCGTATCTGTCGGAGCAGAACTGCTGCGCGTTGCGGCCGTACTGCACGACGAGCTTCTCCTGCGTGCAGCTGTATCCGGCGCTGTGGAAGTCGAGCAGCGTCACCCGCATCTCGCTGCAAAGGACAAAGCGCGTTCTCGAGTAAGACCCAAATTTTCACAAGCGTGAAGCCTTGTGCAGTCAGTGCGCAGGTGGAGTGAAAGAAAACGAATCCGTCTGCCAGACTGAAGACTTCTTTCATATTTTGGGGACGGAAAAGTTTTGTGAATTGTTTCATCTCTAAACTACTGGATGACCCTCCCAACTCGAGAGAGAAAAAATGAATAATGACCTGTGCCAGATGGGGAGCATGACATGGGATGTTCGCGTGCGCTTGGACACATTTGGTTCAGACATCCAGGGTACCTGTACGGAGATGTTGTTAGGGTGCAGTCGCACTGGGTGATGCCGTCTGCAGAGAGTGGTCCCGGACCCCTGATGTACCCGAACTCGGAGTCGCTCTCGGTGTTGGAGCAGACGCTCTCGATCGATGTCTTTTCAACTGAAAACGATGTTTCTATGAGCAAACATATCTTTTTGTCAACTTTAGGCACACAGGGTGATGGAGACGAGTTGCTGAAAGACCTGATCATTGCAGAAGCAAATCGTTGTCACCTGGTATGCACTTGAACTCGATGTACATGTAGTCTGTGAAGCCCCTGCACTTGTCGGTGGTGATGTACTGCTGCGTGACGTCAAGTCTGCAGGCGGGACGCCCCATGCACAGGTCCCGGACGTCGGGCATGTTGCACCCGGCCTCTCCGTAGAGACACCCACAGTCATCTTCACTGCGAAGAGATACATAAAGCAATATTCAAAACAAAAGAAGGCACTGGCTTTCACTCTTATGATGAGACCAGAGCATGTGGGAGAATTCGTCGACTCCTGCATGTCTAAAACGAAACATCCCGTTGTTGACAGAAACGTCACAAATAAAACTTGTGTTTAGTGTGCTCATTCTGAATTGTGAAAGGACGGGGAGGTATCTGCGCAACAATCTACTTGTATTTGCATCCGCCGACGTAGTTGGCGACCTTGAGCCCGGCCTTGATGACGTGGATGGTGGTGTCGCGCGGGCACTGCGCGCTCACGACGGGCGGACCGAAGCTGCCCCAGCACGCGAAGCGCCGCTCCACCCGCCCGCCGTCACCGAGACCTGAGCAGGGCAGACACGTTCAGTGAACAGCTCTGTATGTCGAAGTCACTTCATTTGAAACTCATGAGCGAAGAAGTGGTGAACACTTTCACCGCCACGAACGAAGCCTGAAGGTGGGAACCAACCAACCAACCACGATGAAAACATCGTGAGATTTGGGGTTGAACGACAAATGAAGATCGGCTGACGACAGGGCTCTCAGACGGAGACGCAGAGTTGGCTGGTTTCTTGTATTTGCAGATGCAAGTGAACTTGAGGGAGTTTACCGGCAGGTCCATGCAGCTGGATCTCACGAGTGGAAACTAAGTCGCAAACAACTTACCTTGAGCCTCACATGTTGGGCAAATGTAAAGAATTGCTGTTAAAACAATCCATAACTTATCCATCATTGATTCTATGTCCCAAAGTAATGATGTGCATTTGTGGTCATGTTGAACAAGTTGAAGCTCTTGCGGTTTGGCTGCAAGAAGTGAGTTTTTTGAAAGTTTCACATTGTTCAGTCGAACAGCGAACACCAGAGCCCTGGTGTGCGTGTTGTGAAAATGGGCAATAGATCATCGACTCTTGCAAAATTAACAAAGCTCAGCAATAATACGGATTGTAATTGCTGTTGTAAACAAAGACTTTGATGGCTCGTGGAAAATATTGCGAATTCCTGGTGGGAAATCTGTTGGCTGGGCAGCAGACTGATGGCGAAGCATCCAGTGCAATTGCCGGGCCGAGGCCCCGCCCAGCGCACGCCTGTTGTTGGCTTTGGAATGCACGAAGTCCCGGCCGGGCTGGTCACATGTGGTGTTGTTGACCATACTTGGGCAATCAGTCTGGCTCTCTGGTGATCTATGCCCCTTTGTAATGCACCGATGGTCAGAAACGGGAAAGATGAAAACAGGAAGAAGGTGGACAGGAGCATTTTCCTGTTGTGGTAAAAACTTGCATGAGTATAGAGAAGGAAACGATGAAATGAAATTGCTGGAATCTGCCTGTTTTGGTTGTGACTCGACTGCGGTGTTGCGAAATGCTTTCTTTTGTGTGGCTCTGAAACGCAAAGGCCGCTATTTTCCTGTCCGTCCGTTGTCCGTTGTCCACTACAACATCTGAATTCTTCCTGATCGACACTGTGCTGTACGGACGTGTGTGAAGAAAGCATCGCCCCTGCCCGTCTTTGAAACGAGACCATTTGGTCTCGCCAGGAGATATCATTCTTTTTTTTTTCTTCAGCGAATGAAAAATAGAAAGTTGCGCCTTTCCTTGTTTAGCCTTGATGCGATCGTCATTCAGCATCTTGCTGAGAGGTTTTGTTTCGAGCGCGGCCGCATTTCGCCGAGTGTTTCTTTGTGTACAAGTCAGTTTACCAGGGGGTGAACCAGCTATTTATTTTCATTTTTCAAAGGTAATTGCTACTGACCACAAAACAAGTAGATGCAAGCCCTGGTCATCACAATCAACTGTTGGTTTTGTCACCAGGGACAAAGCAACTTTGGTTTCAGTCCTGGTCACAGAAGCAATGGTTGCTTTTACACCCCTCCCCCAGTAACGAAACACAACTGGCTGGTTCAAGACCAAGCTGTGGTGTTTTTTTTCACTCTGGCAAGCAGGCAGCCGTGGTCTGTTTGCTGGAAGAATGGCCAAAGTCAGCAAAACGGGGGAAGAGATTTTGTGCAGGCTGAACAGCAGGAACTTCCGGTGACACTTGTCTGGAAATGAATCCGAAATACATCCACAGCTTCTGAGTGTCCGACGCGCAGATGCGTCAGGTCTATTTTCAATCAGTTGCGAAGTCAAACCAAGGGGAAATAATTTTGTGGGAGTCTCTAGAAAAGACAGGTGCTCCACACGTGAACGATTTCCTGTTATCCTTCGCAAGGAAGGAATTTGGTGAGAGGAAGGCAGTCAGACATGGCATCTGAAAACAGCAAACTTGTTGAGACCTGGGTTCGCAGATTCTACAGGCATGAAATGATCTGGTTGTTCGTTGCTGCCTGTTGGACGAGGTAGGATATCAGCAAGTCACAGGCGCAACTGGTTATGTTATTTTTTGGAACAAAAGGTGTGTGTGTGTGTGTGCCTGTGTGTGTGTGTGTGTGTGTGTGTGTGTGTGTGTTTGCACGTACGTGTGTGTGTTTGTCATCCATTGACAACCAAAAGGGTCTCCGGGATGCCCGTTGCCACTTGGTTTGACAGTTGAGGAAACGTGCGGTGCGCAGCATCATCGCACAAGAAGGGCCTGTCTGAAAAATGTTGACCAGGATGAGATTCTTTTACCGCAGCAGGTGAATCTTGGCTGCCAAACCAGATCAAACAAGTTCAGTATTGTTTCATGCTGGGATCTGTTTTGTGACTCGAACTGGGAACAGCATGAACGCACAAAGTGCTTCACAAGAAACTCTCCATGCAGGGAGACAGACTCGAACACATCCCTGGAGTTCTTGACTGCTGGATGCTCATTGGCAGTTGTTCCCCCTGAAGCTTGGAACCAAACTACTCCGACCTTGCTCTGATTTCCAGCTCTTTCGTGACAAATTTCAACACGTTAGCCTGGGCGTGCCGCAGCACTCGCTCTCGCTTTGTTGTGACCCTGCATGCAGAACACTTGGGAAAATGGCCAGCGCAATTGCAATTCTCTTCGCGTGTCGAGCAAGTGCTTCCGATTTTGCTCTCTGGAGCGACAGTTCTCACAGTCATCACAATTGTGGATACGTTTGGCAGCATTTTTTGCAGGCCGCTGTCAGCTTTCAGAAATGAGCATGTTGTGTCTATTTCTGCAAATTACATGGGGAAGGGGGTTTGATCCCACTCGAATTTGGCATCACACGCCATTGAACCCCCCGAAAATATTACTTGGAAAATTTTCATCAGGGGATCTAGTTTGGCATTTGATTCCCCTTCCAAAGTTGGATGAAGAAACATTTTGATCCGAAGAGGTGTCTGTTGACACCAGCCACCAACAGAAGGAAGTTTAGGAAAGTTGTCGTCAAAAGCCTGCAGGCGTGAACGGCACCATGGAAGTGGTCTATTCAGAGTTCCGCACCCTTCTTGATGGACAGGGGAATGAAAGGACATCAACTGTCCTCAAATTCCGCAACAAACCTGCTATTTGCTCAAGTTGACGAGGAAAATATTGAATGATCAACAACACACATTGCGGGAAAGTTAACATGTTTCTTTTTTCAAAACGACAAACTTGTCTGTACAATGATTTTATGGCAAAACAGTCTCATGAGATGGATATATCGTGTTCCGTGATGATTTCCAATTGTTCTGGACAAGACACGACGTTTGTGTGGAAATCTTGGCCTGAGTGGATGTGCGTGAGGTACGACGCAGGCTTTGCCGATCACACGAGTAATTGACAGGTTGTACGGGTTGGAGATGGTAAGTCAATTCAAGTTCAAGTGGCAAACACAGGCTACCAGTTTTTTTTTCAATACTTGCAACCAAAACTATGCGGACATGTGTTGAGTGCCTTCACAATTTGCAAGGTGTTTCTACCAGACGAAGTGGAATGTTGTGAAAAGTCAAGGAACACCACCAGTTTCTGTTGTTGTAATTGTCGGTTCCAATGAGCATCCGTTTGGACTTCCCTGCGGAAGTTGACACTCAGCGGAATCTCACATATTCGCCTGTTTCATTCGAATCCTTTCAGAACGAACACGCCTTGTGAATGAGCTGAAGTGTCTTCAGTAATGCTCCACGCTGCAGGGAACGTTGCCTATCACAGATATTTGCCCTTCAGCACGTCTCATCTGGAATTTAAGTCCGTGAAGTTGAAGCCGATCATTTGGGGAGAACGTTTGCCAAAGGCATGGCATGGTAATTTGGTGAATGTGCAACGTGAATTGATCGTCATCTTTTGGCGTGCCAAACATCAGAACAGAAGTGAGGTCCTTACCTCCTGAAGACTAGAACAATAATGATAATGACTGCAATGAGAATGAGTACTCCAACCACGCACCCTGTTGCGATTTGAACTGCAAAGATCAATGGGAACTTGCTCGGTTCTGTCGGATCAACCTCTTGTTGAAAAAGAAACAGATTTGGGTAGTGAGCATTGTTGGTTGAGATTGTGGAGGCCCCCTGTTTGCTCTTTCTAATACACCGCGTGCCGTGCGGAAAGCAATCCTTACCGTTGTCCACATTGTAGTAAATGGCACTTGGATTATCCATGAAATCGTACGTGTCAAAAGTGGTGTCATCAATTTTGCTATTCTTGTTGTGTTCACTCGGGCCGGACCGTCTGTCGTGGTCTTGAATGGTTGAGGCTTGATACACGTCGCTGTCGTCGATGATGATGTTGTTCATTTCCTCCTCCTCATCCACCTCCATCGCCATCTCGTTCTCAGAGAAGGGAATTCTGTTGGCACTTCGAACGTTGTTGGAAGTCCTCACCTGGCCACAAGTCATGGACACCAACCCGCCTTCGGACCCTGGAATCATACGAACTGGCTTGTGCAAAATGGTCTTCAGAACTTGGTTTCAAATGAAAAGTGCAAACTGAGTGCGTATTCAACACAGTTTTGAAATTTCAGAACAACCTGTAATGTGTATCCAGAATCCTCTGGCTTCGTGCAGGTAATCTGTGACGAACTGCATGATGAGCTTCTGTCTGTCCAGCTCCAGCCGCTCTGGTAATCTCTCTGCGCCAATGTACCCACACTTTTTACCCCACCCTGACAACTTCAGGTAGTCCGACTCACATTCACCCTGCAACGTAAACGATGAGTGTAAATTGCTTGAGAGTTTTGAATTTTTGGGCAAGCACAGTTCCCACTTTGCACGCACTTGGTGTGCGAAGGTTTGAGATAGTTGACCAGATATGATGCCTCGCAAAAAAAACCCCAAAAAACAAAAGGCAATCACCTGTTCGCACTTGCCCACAAACCTGTTTGGTGTGATTGAGCGAAAAGTCAAGGATCTCCAGGAGAATTCCAGGATCTCTGGTTTTGATCTGGCAGGCACAGTTGAGTTTGGCAGTGTAGTTCATCTCAGGGTAGTTTGGCGTCCTGATGAAAGCTTGTTTGCTGGTGAAAGATGTTGGTTGGCAAATGTCGTAAGTTTGGTATTCTGCAAAAGAAAAACAAAAAAAAAATTCACTGAAAACACAACCCTGTGCGTTTCAGTTTCAGATGCATCTTGAAGTACCACTTGTCAATGGTGCTTTTCAGTTCCCATTGCAATCTTCGACATCGCAATCTCTCTGAGCTGTGTCAGACAAACTTCCTGTTTCAAATTGCAGTCATATGTGGGACAACTTTGGAGAACAGGTTGACCAGGCTTTCGTGGACACCTTTTCAAGCAGACTTCACTTCAGTTTCTCCAGACTCACTTGGAATGCAGGTGTAGTTGACTTGCATGTAGTTGGCGTAGACCCTGCAGTTCATGAGGAAGGGGTTGGACACATACACTGAGCACATGTATCGTCCCATGCAGTTCTCGTGCAGATCTGTGTACTGGATACAGTGATTGTCTCTGCTGCTGTACCTGCAGTGGAGAGAAACCCTGGCGTCAGAGAGGATCGTGGTTGGGTCTGCATCGGGCTTGAGGGCTGTGACTTGTTGGTGGGTGGATCACGAGCAGAACGCCTTTTACAAGTCGGATCTGTCAGATCACTGGTCCGCCTTGACGGAAAATGTCCCCTTCACCTCAATTCGTCTTCGAGATTGGTTTTTGTCTGACAAATTTGCAAGGAGCCAAAGGTCACCGGGTCGGAAGAGAACGCTCGATTTGCCAGTTCGGTTTGATTTATCGCTTGCCGTTCGGGCACTGTGTGGTCGCCATGTGGCGTGCGCTCACCAGCACGTGGAGTTGACGGGCGGAGCGCCGTAGAAAGCCTGGTGAACTTTGATCAGCTGTGCACTGGGACATCTCAGGTTGAGAGTGGGAACGCCCTTGACGTGGAAACACTGGCTGCCCGTTCTCATTTGGTAATAGGTGACATCTCGAGAACCTGAAAAGCGAGACTGATCAGTGAGAAACTTGTCATTGTTCATGGCGTCAGACCGAATCCATTTCTTTTACTTTTCACTTGACAGCAATTTGAGATCCATTTTCCTTGAACCCCACGTCAGGTTGTTGTATCATTTGAGCAGTCTTGTCGTTGGACTGATCAGAATGTTGTCGTGAAAAGCATTTGACAGCCAGACTTGGCTGGTGGAACGAAGGTTTTTGTTTTCAATTCGGGTTATTGTTTTCTTCAGCGGCTGTTCCAGCTCATTTGCTATGAACGTTTCTCAGTTTTTGAAGAGAAAAAAGGAAAAGAATCTGTTTTTGACTCACCTTTTCTGTATCCTTGGCCACTTCCTGTTGAAAGGATAACCAGAACGTGCAGAGCACACAGAGCTGAGACAAAGTAAATCCGCATTGTTCCTGCACCGCGTGTGGTGGGGTGGCAACTCCTGTCAGGAGCACCCTCCAGAAGACATCAGCGCTCCTCGCCTAGCAACACATGGTGCTTCTTCTTCCACTTGTTGCTTGTTTCAAAACGCACACATTCGCAGAGATGCATCCATTAGTTCCTGTTTTCTGCTGCCCACGAAAGAGATGAAAGACATTTGACTGGCCAGTGTGTGAAGCTTTTGACTGACGGAAATTGGTTTGTTGAAAAGCCAATTGAGAAAGGTAGTGTTCCGGTCCAGTACTGGCTGTGCCAACGTGTTGCCGAGGTTAGTTTGAGGCGGCAGCTTGCTGTAATGATCTATGTTCTGCACTGTCCGGTTCAACCTTTTGTTTGGTGCTGTTCAAAGTGCTGACAACGGCTAAAACTTGTCAAGTTTGTTCCATTCTTCTTGTGAAAAGATCTTGGCGAATAGAGTCCGTCAAATGAAACTTTCCTGAGTGGTCTGTCAAGGTGCGTGAGCGACTAGAAGGCTGAAAGAAGTCAAACGCCCATGTCGTTTGCTGCATTTGTTGCGTGATGGACTCATTTGACAAATTGGCTGGCACACCCAAGTGGGGATAGTACATGGTGTATCCAAGTTGGAAGAGAGCGCGGAATGCGACTGGTCAGGTCAAGTACTTTTTGTGCAGCTGTTGCTCTTCAAAAGTTGGCAAGCAAAATATAACTGGTGTGACAAAACTGGTCCACTGTGGACTGTTCTGGGTGACTTCAAAGATGATACAAGGGACTTTTCAGGCTAATTAGTGATAATTATTCCAGAAAAGGACAATGCACTGTTTTGCTCGGAGAGCACCTGCACCGGTGATCTGTTTGTCAATCTGCCCCCAGTTGTTTCTTTCAGTGCAGGGCGGGTGAAAGTGAACCTTAACCGTGGTGGATTCCCGTGCACAGCAACGTGTGAATTTCCTTCGATACAAGCGACAGAGATCCATCAGTTGTGTCAAAATCAAGGAACTACCGGTAATTCGAGAGTCCGTGTTGAACATAAAACAACAGCATATAAAATCGGCTGAGATTATGCGTCGCTTTGTGTCACGATCTCGAAACAAAGTCTTGTTTCTTGGACGGTCTCACTGTCTCACTCGTTGGTCAGTGTTGTCCAACACCCGTTGTGTTATCCTGATTGCCCAGAATTTCAAAAAAAAATCCTTCTTCTATTGTGATCATTGTCTTGTCTGTTTCTGGACTCACTTGTGCTGAACAGGTCCTTATCGGGGCTAAATCTGACGATGCGTTTGGTATTTTCTGTCGTTTCTTTTTCTTTTATTTGCTTGTCAGTGCTCCACAGAAAGATGTTCTTGTCAAACCCTGCCAGCATGTGGGCTGAGAGCTGCGAGTTGATACCGCTCAGTGAAAACGAGTACCCACTTCATTTCTGCGACGCATATGAACACTGAAAGTGCTGTTTTGTGACCAAAACCTCTCTCGGGGGGCAGGACGGTGAACTAAACTTTGACACTTGACGTTGTCAATCTGCCTGTTCGACATCGGATGGAGTGTGAATTCTGAAGTGAATGGGGAAACGAGTACCACTACAGGTGCGCATTGCTTGCAAGAAAGGAAGAACAATTGATGGTGCTGCCGATCCAATTGCCACCTCGTTCTTCGGTCAGATCCAGACAGTGGCTGATCCAGGTGACAGGGTTGTCTGTACGAGCGTGTGAACATTTTTTGTGCCCTTTTCTCGCACAACACGACGCACTGCTCTTTTTGGGGGCAAACAGTTGGGAATTGTGGACTTCGCTCCCAGAATGAATTTTTCGGCAAGCTCACTCAGTCGACAGGCTGTCGCACTATCCTCAAGACGCACCGCGTGTTGCTGATGTTCACAACGGGGTGAAACGTCTCAATGTGACATTCCGCTCCTCGGCAGTGTCCGCGTGTCTGTACATGTCTCCTCTCACAAATTCTTCCCACAACAGTTGAGGTTTGAGGGAAAGGGTTGTCAACATCGGACAATGCAGTTCTCTCTGAAGAAAATCGCTCAGCCAGGGCTTGCAATGGAAGCTGTTGTGTGGCTAATGGCGGAACCTTCTGATGCCACAGGAAGGTCCAACCAACAAAATATTTGTTTCACCTCTGTGCCAGAAAAGAAAGACTGTGACAAAAGAGAAGCAAAAATGCAGTCTTTTAGTTTTGGTAAAGTAATTTATTTCTTGCATTGTTTCACGCAAATGTGCTCGACTTGGAAGAGGAAGTTTGATGCCCGGTTTTTTGTCTGATTCAAAACAAAACAAAACACAAAGTTTACAACAGCGAGATTGAGAAACTGACGAGCATTGATGACGTCAAGCCGAACAGCAAAGATGCCGACGGAGCTCCGTTGGACACATCTGAAACAGAATTCGAATTCAGTCGAGTGGGAAAATGGGAGTGAGGGAGGGGGCGCAGGTCAGCAAGTTGGTATGAAAATCCATTTGGCTTCACGAACCATGGTCGCGGTGAGACAACTGTGACAAACTGCTGAAATTTGTTGGAGGCAGCATCATTCCTTTGCCTGCAACGATCAAAGAGAGAGAAGCTGTGAACTTGTGAACCAAGTGAAAAGCCATTGTCAATCGTGGAGTTCTGGAGAAAGTGATAATCGAGAGTGACTTGGATGTTGACTGCTGGTACCTTGTGTTTTGCGATTGCGCAGATCCTGGGAACTGGCTAAAAGTTGCAGACTCTTCACATCAGTCTGGAAGCAGCGCAGCTTGTACTTTGCCCGTGGTTTCGCTGTCAAAGATAAAAGCGAGCAACGCTGGACTCAAGAATTGACGTGCGAGAACTGCCAGTTGATTTTCTTGGGAGTTTTGTCGATACACAATTTGATTTCTTGACTCACTGGTGATCTGAGCTCGGAAGCCTCTGAACGTGGCCGGATTCTGCCTCCTCCTGGTGGAGTGAAAGTGCATCACGATTTTGTCAGACCCGGTGTTGAGCGACTTCTTCTTCTGTTGGAGATCTCCGCACGTGACGACGCGGGATCCTTTCTGTCCGACCGACTCGACGAGGAGCCAGTCGCTGCACAGACTCTCGCGCATCGCCAGCACGATGTCCTGCAGAAGGGGGTGTAAGGGTTCACCCACGCTCGAAAAACGATTCCTGTGAAATCGCGCAATGACTTTTCCAGACCTATGGTCGAGAAGAAAGTTGCCTGGACAAGAACCATTTTTGCGTATGCAAACTCAACTACACACTGTGAGATCCTATTCTTCAGCTGCAGAAGCTTGAATTCTGCTGTGTCTTGACATACAAATATCGAATCACATGGGAATCCAAGGAGAACGGACTGCGACTTGGTCACACCCTGTCCTGTTGCTCCACGCAATACAGAAGCACAACACTTGCTGTTGCCAAATTTCAAAATGAACACGAGTCGTCAGGGCCAGGTCCGAAGTCGCAACAGTCGCACCCTCAGTAGCCACGGGCGGAGAACTGTGACTTCACGAGAACCTTTGCTCACCTGGAAGTTGACCATGAGAGAAGATTTGGCTGCAGCCTGTATCTCACAGCGACAGTCGAGCGAGGTCGGGTACTGGTTCGGGTAGTCGGGGCTGTGCAGACTCACGATGCCAGCTTCGACCGTCGTGTTGCCGCATATGTCCACCGATTTCCCCAGTCCTGCAATCGGTGTTTGGTGATCTGGTGGAGGGCACAGTATTTTCCCACGTCTGTGTGTTTCTATTTTTGTTCTGGGTAAACCAAAAATCACACTGGGTGTGGACAAGTGCTGCGTGCATCATACGATTGGACGTTGTACTGAGTGTTGTGTGCGGTGCTTGTGGCTTCTCACACACAGCAGGAACCCAGAATCCTTTTTTCAGTTTGGACTGGTTCCTGATGTCTCTTTTGTGTTCATTGTGCACTGACACTCTCCTGCTCTGCTTACAAGCTATGAGGGCAGCTTCACCCTTCTAGGTTTTGTTCAGTCAGTTTGGACCTTCCCTTTGGAGAAAGCCTCTGCGTTTACACAAGACGGAAACATCTTTGAAGAAAACCTGTTTTGGGAGCGACGTTATTCACTTCATCTTCCTGGTGAGGAACGTGTGTGACTTGGTTGTCGCCCTCTTCCTGCTCATCGAAGGGAATTTTGTCGGGAAACTTGGTTTTGACTTCGTGTTCTGCAACAAAACAGACCGGGAACTGTGACGCTTTTGCCTCTCCCTGGTGTCTCTTCGGACAAAATGCTTTCTGTCGATTCTGTTAACTGTGTGAAACACTTGTTTCAAGATCCATGGACTCTTGGAAGAAACACGTGTGACTGACGGAAACTTGCGATGTAAGAAAATGTTTGTTGCTCACCTCCAACGCAATGATATTCCACCTGGATGTAGCTGGCTGTGGCAGAGCATTTTTCTATTCTGCCGTAGCTTGCAGTTTGCACGCAGTTGTGTTTGCCTTCGCATTTCGACCAGTCGTACAAATGTTTTGCCTCAGCAGTGCAATCATTTCGTATGAAGCTTGAGATGGGACAGAAAAGAAGTGTGCTTTTGCGTGGAGCGTCACTCTGAGTTTCGCACTCGTTGCAGAAAGAAACAGATTGCTAACCTGCAGTCGTTGTTTGGAATGGTGTGAACTCCATGAAACACATTGTCAATCTTGATAACTTTTTTGAATCCGCAGTAAAGAGAGACGAAGGCCAAGCCCTGACCAGGCCCGTACATGCACTGGCTGGCTATGTTCGTCTCCGAAACAGAACCTGCAAACGTGTGTCAGAATCAGACTCAGACAAACCAAACCGTCTTTGTCGCTCACAAAAAGAACGAAATGTGTCCCCTCCAGAAAGGAAGTGATACCTTGATTGTGCGCGTCGTGGGGAGTCTGCGCCTTGACGACATGGTCGGCGAACACCAGAAACGTACAAATCCAAAATCCCAGTTTGTCCCCAGATGACTTCATCTTCAGGTTGCTGAAGTCGCAATGTTGATTCGATGTCTGTCACATGCTTTCAGAGACAAAATCTTGTGCTGAGGATTGTCTTCCTGGGACAAGGTCACAAAGTTCCTTTCTCTGAACAAATTTCCCAACCTGTCAATATCTGGATGGACAATGGTCAAGCGGGGAGACCGATGGAAACATCGCACGTGAACGTAAAACGCGCACAACCTGGGTCCACAGTGAGCGTCTTGAGTGTTCCCCCGAAAAAGTACGCTGAGCGATGAACAGTGAGTAAAATACTTGAGTCAGTAGCATTTTGCACAGACGCTTTGGTCCAGTAGCAGGTGGTCACATTCAACGCAGAACCAGCATGTCCATCGCGCCAGGGATAGTTTCCCATACAAAAGGCTTGTTCACTGCGCTGCCACGTGAGACGATAATTAATTGCCGCAATTATGATGGACCGAGAAATGCTTTGAAGCCACAAGCGAAGTATCAGCAATCAGATTGACAGACTTTGGTAATTGATCGCAACAGTGGTCTGCATTGGACGTCTCTCCCCCTCCCATGTACGTTATTTGGCATGGGCAGTGTGCAATTCCAACAAAAGGTTGGTCCCGTGCTTCAGGCAGGGTTGGAGATTCAGATTCAAGTGCCGTTCCAGGGGACATCTGGCAGCCATATTTGTTGTCCAACTACAGGGTTTGACTTGCTCCTGGAGTAACTGTAGAGTGGTGTCGGAAGCTAGAAAAACGTCTTGCAAAGCAAAATGCAACTGACCTCCTGTCTTTCAAAACAGTAACCAGAAAAATGCTCGGGTACCAGGACCCACGTGATCACGCCGTCCGTTTGTGGACGTGGGCCGAGGGGAATCGCAAGGGGAAACACCCACCAGAGGCTGACAAGCAAGTTTCAGCTTCTTGCCTCTGCAGTGAAGTTAGAACGACATTTGACTTGAATGCTGCTGCAACGCCGTTCACCTGCTTCCTGTCACAAACACGTTCTTCTCTGATCAGCAGTTTCTTGCTGGAAGTTCCCTCGACTTGGACGCAAATTATGGGACAGATGAATCGATAGACTGCGTCGAAATGTTCAGGGAACGAACACCAGGACCCGACACTTGTGAGGCCAGACCAGGGCAGTTTTTGAACGAAGACAGCAAGGCCGGGGCGTTTCGTTTGACCCCCGCAACAGCCGAGAGCGAGCTGGCCTCACTCAAGGATTGAAATACTTGTCTGAGCGTAGATCATCCTCATTTGAGTAACCGTTCATGTTGACAAAAATTACTGCAACAAAGTTCACGTGCTCTCAGAAATTGTGCACAGGAGCTTTGAGGGAGCATTGGAAACGCACCAGTTGGTGAACAGGACAAACTTCAGAGACATCTTTCTGTGGTTGTGACTTCGGTGAGGTTTATTTGAAAAATCGAGATATTTACAGTTCACGTTCGTGGCAGAGTCGCAGACCAGTTTGCTACCTGAGACAGCTCTCTCAAAGGGGAGAAAAACAGCTGCACCCAACGATTTTGCTCTGTGGAGATTCACAGACAGATGCATTTTGAACCTTGGTGTCGAGTCAAGGACGGAAAGCAGGCACAGATTGGAAACAGAGCCAGGAGACATCTGAGTTGGTGTTTTGTCTGAAAAAGCTTGCACCTGATTTGCATCCAAACCCGCAAAATATGAGTACTCCCCCTGAGAGATGACGTTGGTTGATTTTGAAAAATCAAGGTTCACAAGTGATTCCCACAACTTGTTTTTATGTTCCCAAGCTTGCCTGAGACGCGCAAACTCGTGTTATACAGATTCCTATGTTACACCCGAGACAAAATCCTCACACAGAATAAAATAGGCCCCTGGGCCTCGCGGTGATTTTAATATTCGGGTTGCTCATTCGGCTTGCTTGGTTGGCTTGCTTTTTTGCACAAAACTTCAAAACGGACTCCACACAGCAACAAAATGACAACATCCAAAATCTTTTGACCCATCAAGTTACCTATGATCGTCTCACACTGCCAACTGATCAGATTTTAAGATTATTTCAGCAATGATATCAGGCCACTGACAAAATTTTGGCACAATGCCCACAAACCAAAATACTCATGAGTGATCAAGCTCTGTAATGCCTCAACCAACTACACAAAAATGGTGTCTCCACACGTACTTGTCAACGCGCAAAATGTCACATTGTAAAAACCCATTTTTTCAGCAAAATTTCAAAGTTTGACCTTCCCTGCCCCCCAAAATAAGCAAAAAATATTTCATCACCTTGAGCATTATTTGCAGCCAATTCCCTAAACAACCCATCAATAGTTTTTCTTTTGCACCAAATATTTCTGCACTGTGTAAACTTTTTTCTGGCTAAGAGCCCCCAAAATCAAACTTTCAAGTTCAGCTTCCTCTGAAGGTGTGAAAAATTACTTCCTAAAACACCCACTTCACCTGAAAGTCCCTCCAAAGTGATAAATAATGTTGTGCCCAAAAGAGCAACCCGAACGTGGTTCGTTCAAATAAAAAGGCAAAACAAAATCGTCAAACAAATTGTTCACTGATGAAGGACATGTTGGTCCGTTCAAGAAAGAGAAAAAAAGCGCACAAGAATTGATGAAATAATGTTTTGGTGTGTGTTGCAAACAGAACTCCATTTCGTACGAAATACTAAAAATCTCTTGTGCCGTCCTGGAACCACGGAAAGGATTCCCACCGAGAAAATCGGATGTACAAGCATACCCCACGAGGACAGAAACCCAAATAAACTTTGTAGAGCACAATTCTAACTGCTGTGTGTCGCCAAGAAGACAAATATGACAAAAAAGGTATCCTTGGCTTGTTGAAACGCTGTGCCTTCGCCAAAACGCCTCGGTATCGACACAAACCTCGGACGTCCCTTGATCAGACTTGTATTCTTCAAACTAAAAATTCTGGGGCTTTGGCGAAGAATTACAAATAACACTAGAGCTCCTAGATTTCTGCCGTAACATAGCCTGCATGGACACAACGATGAAATTGCTTTGTTTCCAAATTCCAAATGACAAAACGAAGTTTTTTTCACAACGATATGTACATGGTGGAAGCAAGTATCTACAAGCGTGAAAACGGAACGATTCTGTTCCTCGGTGAAGTTGTCCCGCTCAGGACCGAGCGCAACACTACAAATGCCAAACTGCCAGGAGAGTGAGTGAGGACAGCCACACTGAACTGAGTGCGCCCAGCCCGCTGCCACCGCTTCTTCTATTCGCTCCGTCTTGATAATTGACTGAAATTTCAAGATAAACAGTCACCTGTATGAGCCAAACAAGAATTTGTGGGTACTCGATCATTCGTGCGTGTGTCTGTTCGTTGGATTGTTCTTTTCCTTTCAAGCCCGCGAGTTTCAGATCCGCGAGCTTGGTCCAATCACAATTGTATGTGTGTCTGTGTGTCTGTGCAGGGGAGGGGGGATGAAGCATCAGGCCACATCACTTGGGGTCTGGCCAAGTGCTATCATTCCCCTTCCCACAAGAGGATAATAGCATCAGGCTAAATCCCACTTGGATCTGGCCTGGTGCTTTATCAGCCCCCCCCCCCCCGTGATAGGATGTCAGCATCAGGCCACGTCCCACCAGAGATGTGGTCTGGTTGGCTTTTATACCATCCGCTTCAAACCAAGCACCATAAAACCGTGGACTTTGTAAGCTTTGCATTCTTGTTGCTGTTGCTGTACTCGTATGTGTGTCGTATGCTGTTGTGTCATGCAGCGTGCTGTAGTTTGCAATCTGCAAACACAAATCGAGAGATGACCTTTTCCGCCTTTTCCAGGAGCAGATTTGTCGTGTCCGTTTCGAAACTTGTTTCTTGATTTGTCGCCGTCCCGTCCTCGGTTCCCTCCATTTCCACCAGGTCTCTGGTCCTGTGGATATGACAGGATTACGGTGAAATTTAAGTTACTGGAAGGTTTCTTTCATTCGTATCAATGGGTTTGAGTAGAAGACCAAACGTTCAGCAGAAAACGCCAAACGTAAGGTGCTCAACGTCACGTCAGGAGGCACAACCATCGTTCAGGTGCAATGGGTGCAGAAGAGAAACTCGGACGCTTCACCTTGACGACCTTGTTGTCGCTCGGGTCCGGCGTCGTCTTGACGGGCGCCGTGCGCATGATCTCGTCGTACTCGTCGTCGTCGCGCTTGATCTCCGTCACCTCGGCGTCCTGCTTCGTGAGGCGTCGGCAGGCGATGCGCACGCTCGCCGTCGGCTCCGCTGAAACGGCCACAGACATTTCGACTTCAGCCACGTTAATTTCCACCCGGACTGGGCACATTCATCTGTTTTCTTTTTGCTACAATTTGGCGACACAGGATAGCAGCGCGAGTGCGCTGCGTTGGGACGTCGAGAACAACTCAGCTACAGTCGGAAAAGCGATCGTAGAGATGCATGTGAAATGGTCACATGATGCTGGGAAAAGGTGGCAGTTTTGCTTTTGGCTCACTTTTCCCTTCTGACCCACAGGTCAGGAGATCTTGCTGAAACGGCCCAAGGAGTTGGACAAGCGACGCAGGTTGTCTACCATTCTTCGCTATTTTGTCTCAATTGACACTCGGACCGATCGTGTGTTGCATTCCACAGATACCTTTGACGTAGAGCCAGAATCCTTTGAGGCTGCGCGTGAAGTACTGAAAGTTCTGCGTGCGGTTGTCGTTCTCGTCCGAGTGGAACTGGATGGCGAGCGCGTTCGTCTCCGACGTGATGTTCTTCACACCCGTCATGATGGCGCCGCAGTGGCGGTGCTTCTGCTCCTGGGAGCGGAAACACGATTTGTAGAAATTGACTGATGACTTTGTGTATTAGGAAGGGCTGACCACGATTCTGCTTCAGAATTCAGATGCTCATCTGAGAATGGAACGGCTGTTCTGTTCCTTTGGTCTGAACACCAATGTCGCTTGACAGTAATGGTAATTATTTTGAGACTGATTTGGGCTGTTCACCGTCGTCTCGATTTGTACCATTTCCCGAATTTCTCACTTCTTGTCTGAGCATGACCCAGTCGGCTCTGCAGCGCCCGTTCTTGGTCTCCAGCAGCAGGTCGTACAGACTGAGTTTGACCCGGGAGCTCCAGTCGGTGTAGATCTTGCAGAGGCAGTCCTGGTTGACCGGGTAGTTGTACGGGTAGTTGGGACTCATCAGATAGCCTTCGTTCAGTGTCCGCTCCACCGTCGAACACACGTCGATCACGTCTTTCCCTGGAGAAGAAAATCTTTGCAGGGCTGGTTGCTCCAAAAACAACTGGGTGAAGGTCTCTTCTCTGTCTGCGCCATCCCAAGGCTTCAACACATCAAGAAACAAAACGATCAGCACACTTTCCTGTCTGGTGATACTCACTGGGGATGCACTGGTATTCGACCTGCAGGTAGTCGCTGAACTTGTCCGCCTGGTTGCAGGACGGCATGTAGCTCTGCATTACGGTGCGCGCGCACGTCGAGTTGCCCATGCACGTCGACCAGTCGTACACCATATTCATCGAGTCGTCGATGCAGTCGCCCGTACACTGGGTGCAGTTCACGTTCAACTTGTCTGTAATGGAATTGATCCGGTTCAACAAGAGTGCAATGGGGGAGATCATCTCTGGTGCGACGTTGGTGAGAACAAGGTCAGAATGGGGCACAGCGAAAGATTTTTACTTTGTTGCTCCTTTTTGAGCTGTGCTGTTGGCAGGGGACCCAGGGGGACTCTCACCTGAACTCAAGGAACATTCCTTCTCCACGTCCATGTTACTTCTGTCGTTGACGGCGATGCCATGAAACGCCTTGTGAATTTTGACCATGTGGCCACCTGGACAGTCGAACGACACTTTTGGGATTCCGCGGCTTTTGAAGCATTGACTGGCTTTGTAGACTTCTGAAAGCACAAAACACAAGGGTTTTTACAGCACATGAGTCGTTTCCTTCATTCGTGATTGCGTGTTTTTTCTTGGTGACGGAACGCATGACATCCATCTGTCGCCGGGATATTGACCTAATTTGCACACTCTGTCGTGACACACCCAAGTCTACCGATGAAGAATGGCTGGATTTCAGCGAATATTTCAGACATCGTGTTTTTGTGCTTCTACTTTTGGAAGAGATGTGCACCCAAACTGCACTGAACGCGATGCGTCACGACAAGTACTCACCTAACCCTGACGAAAGTACGGTGCAAAGGCATATCCAAACAAGAAGTGTAAAAATCCACTTTGGAACAGGCCCTCCTGGGGCAGCAGCCATTCTGACGGTCTGGTAATCCAGAACTGCCTTCTTCACTGCGAAAGTCGTCTTTGAGGAATCCGCAGTTTCATGTGTCGTACCCTTCCCTGCAAAGAGCTCGAGTCGTCCCCGACATAGGAGAAAGCGTGCAGCGCTGAGCCTTGCGCGCCGGTGCGTGTGATCGGTGCGTAGATCACAGATTGTGCGAATGACGACTGCATTCTGTGTTCGGTGTCACCACGGCGGGCGACAGCTGGCGCTCGACGCGCGATGTGAGTTGAGATGAGACCTGAGCACCACGTCAAGCAATGTGGATCGCTGCGCCAGCTGGTCTCCGGTGACGCCCAGCCCACCCCTCCTCCTGGAATGTTGTCGTTGTGTCATCCCAGACCCAGCCAGTCCTGCGCTCAGTTTGTTTTCCAGTCATCAACCATTTGTGGCTCTATCGAAGTGGGTGGGTCATTATTTATGAGGTGCAACAGTATTTGCTTTGGAGAGAATCTGTGTCGTGGATTAGAAAATGGACGTTTATGCAGGGTTGTGTGACCGGTCGGTGATGCAGGATCCTCAGTGGAAAGTTGCGCTTTCCAGCCACGTTGGAGCAAACGCTTCTGTTCTTTGATTTAGATTGATGGTCTGACGGACGTGTTAGATCTACTGGGAAGTAACATCTGTGGAGAACAAACACAACATTGCTGTCCTTTCTGTGTCCTTTATGCCCAATATGTCAAGTGCACAAGGAGTTTGTCTCCATATTTGTCATTCATCATGTGGTGCTTTGTGGCGGCAAATTGATCCTTTCGGTGTCGACCTGCCACAAAACAAGTTTAGAATTTCGTGCTTCCATGAAACTCCCATTTCTTGGTCTGTGTTGTTTCCCGACATATGTGCAAGGCCTTGCAGACGGTGATGTCTGCTCGCTATTTTTGTTGTTGAAGTCGAGAATCACTCCACAAAGAGACTAAAGAAAACCCAGGTTTTCCAAACACGGAATCCTGCAGCTTGAGGACCTCATTCTGGTGTCATGTCTTTGGAGACAATTCTGACCGTGTCAGTCAACAGTGTGCTTTGCCACCTTGTCCACCATCACAAACCAATGCTTTGGTTGGTTCTTGTCCAAGGAGAAGGAAAAGGGAGAACACATTGTCACTACACTCGTACGGTTGCTTTTGGTGACGGAAGCTTCACTTTCAACAAACAGTCACATTGAAAATGCACAGATTGTTGAACTACAAAAGCAAACAAGAAAAAATTTCATTTATTCAGAAAGAACAAAGCAGCACCATGAACTAAATTCTGTTGTACACATCATTTTCAACCATTTGAGTCTCACTGTTCCCAGAAGACTGTGACGTCAGTTTCAGTTTTTTCGCTTTCTTGGGTTGAGCGTACACATTGTCATAGCTGTTGGCTTGTGGAGTGAACTTGGGCAACTGGTGCTCGTACACTGGCAGTGGATGCCTTGGAGCGCCGGACGGACCTTGGCTCATGTCGCGGGGTTGTGGAGGGCTCGGTGCACTTCCGCCGTGATACGGCACATTGTACACGTAGGGCTGCGGTGCGTTGGCGTCCAAACAGGCGTAGTGCCCGCTGTTCGTGTCCGACACTGCGCTTTGTCTGTTGCCCTCAATCTCCGCGTACACGTTCTGTATGACCGTGGACTCAGGTTCCCGTCTGGTGGTCTTGGCGGGCCACAACTCTGCAAGGAAAGTCACGTGTCATCTTGATACACAGGAAATTGTGTTGTTTGGATCTTGAGCAGTGCAATAAAATGTGGGAAAATCCGTACCTCCAGAGTAAATGTAAGGTTGTGGAAATTGGTTGGATGGTCTGTCAATGGTGTCGGTGTAGGTGTTGTCTTCAACAGCCAGGTGCTTGGCGGCTGCCACATTAGCGTGACAAATGTACGCAAGATCCTGGGCCTTTGGTTCTTTGTTTCTGTCAAAGCAGCAATAAATCATCTGTAGTTTTGCTTTTACGATCACTGCGTCTTGTACCTGCTGAGTTGCCTCGAAAGAAATGACGCGCGACTGGTGGTGACAGTTCTGCTGCCAAACGCCCGTGCTCGTACGACGTACCTTCGTTTTCTGAGGCAGACAACAGCGAGGACGAGAAAAACGACGACAAACACGGCTGCGATCGCACCTCCCACAGCAGCATCTGAAACATTTAGTCATACGAACATCACAAGACGGACAGAAACGCACCTCTGAAAGTCACGACTGAATTGAGGACGACAAAAGGTCATTGCGTTCTTTCGTCGAGACTATGTGCGCGTCGGCCAACAATGACGAGAGATTCAGTCGTGCGGCCACGCGGTGCCAGGCTCGCTGTGGGGCAACTCACACAACGTGCTGTCCTGCGCTCTCGCACTTCCGTCATCTGGTCGCGCTTCGTCTGGAGACGCTGTGGTTGTCGCAGCTGGAAAGACTCCAAGTCCTGGAAATTCGTCCCTGTCGCCTTGGCAAGTGACTGTCATGCCCGGCACCGGGTCATTGCTTGGGCTCAGTGCTGCAAGAGACAGTTGAACTCGGGTTGTTTTTCGTACGTGCTGTCATTTCGGTGATGGAACGAAAGTCGCTTTGTAAATCCCTGCGGACATTCAAACTTTGAACTCACCAAGAACCTCAAGCCACAATCTCTGCCTCAGAACAGATTCTGTTGTTCTGAAAGTCATGTGCATCGTGAAGTAGCCGTTGTGTTGGGGATACTGCTCGCTGAAGACTGCAAAATCTGAGTAGGACGTTCTGCCTTTCTCCGCACATCTGAAGTTGCCCGGGATGTCAACTCGAAGGGAGCAGTTGCGACGAATGTCCGAGGTGTAGTCCATGTCTCGGAACTTGACAACTCCATAGGAGTCGGTGGGGATGGATATAACGCATGTGCAATAGTTTTCAGTGGGTTGGTGTGTTGGGTAATCGAGGGACATGAGGTGGAGAACGCTGCCTGATGCTGTTTGTCCACCTGTCGAGCAGATCTGGGTGAAGGGCGTCTGCTGGGCCAGATCGTAAGAATCATATCCTGCAAAAGTAAGAATCGTGCTTTGTGACTTTTGAACACGATTTTCACATTCGTATTTTGAGGGTAGTCGTGGTTGCTGAAAGGAAACACACAAGACCACAGACCGCATTGTCACAGTAAAAAGCGGAAACACGCTGTTTTCGTTTCCTGACATTGCGATTTTATGTTGGAACATGTTCTCTTTCACACTTACTCGTGAGCAAAAAAAAAAAAAAAATTTGAAGAACCGGACTCACTGGAGACACACTCGTAGTCGACGTGTATGTAGAGTCTGAACGCTGTTCCCGGGTTCCACTCGGGTCGTCCACACTTGGGCAGCTCTGTGTAGTACTGACGCCGAGAACAAACCGAGTGCGTGTTGCACGACATCCGGAGCTCATTGGTCAGACTGTCCTCAAAATCCACACAGTGCTCGTGGTTGTGGAATGGAGCATCGCACCAGTCGGCCGCTGTGGTCAGAGGAACGTATGTTCTGGCAAGAAATGCCCTCTGCACGCTGATCATTTCGTCCCCGTCGCACAGGAGCTTCACTTCACGTGGTGCAGATTCGTCGTGAGACTCGAACATGCACTTGGTGAACGTCTTGGATGCTTGAGACTCTGAAATTCGGGCAGGAAATGAAGTGGCTCCATGAAAACATCAGCACAAACTTGCCATTGTTAGATACGAGTCATAGAGACCCATATCAACACAAAGGCGAAGATACGGTTGCCTGATCTTGTGGCAATTTTGTAGTAGAGACCTACCTGCGAAAGACATGCTGTAGAGTATCCACACGAAACAACACACGGCTCCATAACGATCCATGTTCGCAAATTTTGATGTTTTCACCACTCTCCTGTCATCGACTTTGGCGTGTTTTGTGTGAGCGGCGTTTTCCTATTGACTTGTTCACGAACTGATGAATCATATGAAAACTTCCGCTCGCGCTGCGCACCTGGCTCTCAAGGATGCTGGATACGCGCGCACACTTCCTTTGTTGACAACTGGCAGAACTCCTTTTATTTCACCACATATACACTGGCATTGTCATATCAGTCGCTTCTCTGTCTTCTGTCTTGAAAATGACAATGTTCTTCTGTGGATGTTGTGTTGGACCCAAAAACACAAATGTGCGCCTGCGGCCTAAGTTGTGCTTCTCCGGTAAAAGTCATGCTTCGTACCACTCAACACTGGGGTGAACCTTTTACGATTTCCAAAGATTTACAAGGGGTTACGCACCCACACGGTCTTCGTGGGCGGTGAAAGGGTCGCTTTGTGACCCAATCGATGTGTTGTTCCAAGGTGACTTCCGCTGTTTTTATTGTCTCCTTTTGATGAAAACTTGGCTCACTTCTTTGATTTCCGTTTTCTTCAGAAACTGGGCAAATTGATGGTCCAGAATCGTGAAGTGAAGTTTGAGTCTTGTTTTGCGGCGCGACTTCAGCTCGAAAAGAGTAAGAGAGGTGGAAAAAACCACATCCACTCTTGAATGAAATGATATCAGTGTGTTCTGTGTTGCTTGCACACAGGACCACTATCAGGTTTCTGAAAGAGAACTGTCAAGATTTGTTTTGGATCTTATTCATTGTGCGTGAAATGGAACTGGGGACGTTTCTATCATCAGTCCAGCAGTGAGCTTCTGCCATTGTACACGACGCCTTTTGAAAATTGCTTTGGATCCGTACAACTAAAGTTGCTCGTGGCGCTTTCACCTTTTGGTCTCGGATTTTTGAGAATTTTAAAGGACGTTGGCACAAGGTGGAGTCCGTTTCAAAACCAAGGTGGTTGTCAGAAGAACTGTTGCTGAGACCCCCGAGCAGTTGGCCCTCTTCTGTCGTCCTTGGCTTGCCAAAATTTTTGGAGTCAACCAAATGCGTGTTGTTAACCTTTATGGGTGGGTGTTTGCAGCTTCAGACAATTGTGGTGCCAGAAACAGTTGGTGCAGGAGCATCAACACTCAAGATTCTGAACATGATCACCAAAACGTGCAAAGTCAAATCGCGCACCAACGACACCATTTGTGGGCGTTCACTTTCTTCAACATAAGACCATGTTGATTACGACACGGTGGAATTTAGTTGCACAGTGGACTTTTGTTGAGCGCCAGTTGAGCGTGACCAGTTATTAATCCCGCAGTACATGTACTTGACCAGGTACGGGCTCCCGGCTCTGACGAGGCGGCGCCGAGCTTCACGCTCCGCCGCCTCGTAGCTATTGACCAGAGATCACGATTCCTCCAAATTTAGCTTTCCCGCTGGTGTGGTGCAACGACACCTTTCAGGATGTCCGAGCCTCAACTTTGCTCCTTGCATCAATTCTTCCCCTTCGTCGAGTGTTCTGGTTGTGCGGCACAGCAAGAAAGAGAAATGAAATTCGGACAGAAACAAAAATGGTGTTGGAACGAAAGCTTACCAGCGAACCCCTCCACACACATTTTTGCCAGAGTGCCTCTGGACACCTCTGGAAAAATCCTTCTGCAGATACATGTACAAGGAGAGGGTGCTTGGCTACATCTGGAAGAAAAGTCATTTCATACCTCCTTCCAGAAGCAACACTTGTCGTGCCGACTGAGGGGCATTTTGGCTGCAAGTGTTACAAGTGTTTTTGCCTGTGAGGTGGAAACAGTTTATTTTCAAAACTTCACGCGGTTTGAGATCAGCTCGCAAAATGTTTCGCGAAAAGACTTAAAAAGTCATGTCCATCACTTTGACGTTTATTCAATTGGTGTCAACAAATACCGATACTGACTCATTCAAAACGGTTGTGTACGTATAGCAGCACAGATTGAAACGAGTCTTCAGAACAGCATCTAGATTGTACCCACCATTCCTGCCAATCACTTGACCATGGGTACGCACGAATTTGCGTTGGTGTGCATGAGTATGGGTGAGGGGATAACCCCCCCCCCCCTGCTCACATTCACTTTTTGGCACACTCTGTGTTCAGACATTGAACAAAAAGGCCTTATTCTCAGTGAAACCTATGTACCCACCGAGTGGGTACAAAAGAAGTTGGAAACAGAACGGACAAATTTTCGCCCCTCGCACAATCAGCCAATTTTTTCATGAAAACGTGATGAGGTTCAGAGACCAGGTCGAGATCCAGTTTTCCACACTTGAATAAGAAACCCAAATCCATCAACAAAGTTGGTTTATAGCAACGAATGGCGTCGGAACAAGTCTGACAAAACAAGCTTTGTGTACAACTTGGTCCTTTCGGTCTTCCAGCAGGTTGCAAATTGTCGGTTCCACGCATTTGGTGCAGAGGCAGATTTCAGTTTGCATTGAAAGCAGCATTCATTCGTGCAGCCCAAACGTTGTCTTTCCTCACAGTGACGTCCCAGTCCACGCAAGCAAAAAGCACACGTCTCTCGATCAACAACGGTCAACAACCGACTGCTCTTTATCACAGATACTCGTCCATTGCTTTCACGATGAGCGAAAGCTCATCTCTGTGAATGTTCTCTCGCTTGATCAACCTCCACCACGATGTCTCAGTCGCGCCTCAGTACGCGAAGAACAAGTCGTGTGACTTTCCGTACAGCGGATTGTGGGCCACGTCGTCCTCACCGCCCATGTGTGGATCCGTTTGAAAGCGCGTGTGTTTCTGTGAGGCGGTGGTGCGCGTGTCGTGCGTGTTCCAGCGCTGATTGGCGGCGAAGACGCTGTGCTGCTGGATGCTCTCGTTGCGCTGGTTCTGCAGCGAGTCCATCGGGTAGTCGGGCGGTGGGTCGAGGTAGCCCGGGTTGGAGCTGAGCGTGTCGGTGTGCACCGTGCGCGGGTAGGTCGGGTAGCGCGGCACTGTGGGCACGCCGCCGTTGACGCCGGTGCCGGGCGGGGCCATGTCCGGCTGGTCGTACGGACCTGAGTAGCGCATGCCGGGCTCGACGTACTCGTACACGTGGTAGACGCTGCCGTCCCCGCTGAGCTGCGCGTCCGCCGCGCCCGGAGGCTTGTTGTCCGCAGACTTGCGCCTCCTGCGAAACAGACACAACAGAGGCTGGAAGTAGTTTTTGGCACAAAGTGTGAGGTCAATTTTGCTCTTGCTCTTTGTCTTCTGCCAACGCTCTTTGTGGTCATGAAATAAGCTCGTCCATGGTTGCTTGCAAATTTGGAAGTAAAATTGCCAAAATGCTCTGCTTTGGGGACAGACGCAACTGAATTGTGTTTCTGGCAAAAATAATAGGTGTCGGTGGTTGGACTCACGTGGCGCATACAGCAGCAGCGATCATGCCGACGAGAACGAAAGCGCCCATCACTCCTGCCGTGATGCCGATGATCAGTTCTGCAAAAACAGGCGGAGAGTTAACGACCTGTTTGATACGAGGGAAGTCCTAATGAAAAGGTCTCCTGTCCGATATCTCTGGAACGAAATGAAGCATTTTTGTGGAACAAACTTTAATGTCAACACTGAATGTAAAAGCATGCAGGAACATGAAAAACAGCCAGAAAAAAATGCCTAAACATGGCTTAAAAGTCTTCTGGAAACAGACAACAGAATCCATTTGGCGAAATAGTCATGCAACGAAAGTTCAAAGCACCAAAGTCAGTCTTCCTCCTCCTCCTCCTCTTCATTATCAGTTCCTGGGTACATCTCCAGCCCAAAGTTGTCAGGGTTGACATCCACATGGAAGCCTTCAAAGTAGGTGCCACCCGACTTGACACACTTCATCCAGCGCAGAGGCAATGTGTTCATGGCATCATGGAACTCTGATTTCTCAATGTGTCTCAGTTCCCTGAAGACTGCAGTCTGTAAGTCCGGAATGTTCCTGAATCTGTGACCCCAGAGACCACTTTTGAGGCGTGGGAATAAAAAGTAGTCAGACGGGGCCAAGTCTGGACTGTATGGGGGGTGTGGTGCCATGTCAATTCCTGATTCCCCAATGAAGGCAAGGGTGGGAGTGGCAGTATGGGGGGTGGCGTTGTCGTGATGCAACAAGAAATTCCTCCCCCTCCACTTGTCCAGTCTCTTCCTCCTGAGATTTTCTTTCAACCTTCTGAGTACGTCACAGTAAGAGTCTGCAGTTACTGTCCCACCCTGGGCCATGAACTCTGCAAGAATCGGCCCAGTTTGGTCAAAGAATATGGTGAACATGGACTTCTTTTCAGCACGCTGGCATAAGGCTTTCATTGGGCGGGGTGCATTGCGACCTTTCTGCACCCACTCACATGATGCTGCCTTTGTTTCCACTTCCAAAACAGCAATCCAGGATTCATCTCCTGTCACAAACTTCTCAATGTACCAGTCATCAGCTCGGAGTCCAGGCAAATTGATCTCACACAGGCGGACATGGAAATCCTTTTGAGCCTGAGTGAGTACCTTGGGTACAAATTTGGGACTGAGTTTCGACAAGTTCAGGTCCTTCTTCAGCACTTGGTGGATAGAAGTCTTGGAGATTCCCACCTCGGCAGCCATGTCACGCACTGTTTGCCTTCTGTCTTGGGCCAACAAGTTGGAGACACTCTGGATCACTTCCGGGGTCTGTGCAGATCAAGCTCTTCCAGGCCTGGGTTTGTCCTTGATGCTGGTCTCACCACTGGAAAATCGTCGGCACCATTTCCTGACTGTTTTCTGGGACATGGAACCAACGTGATATCCTGCCTGCAGTTGTCTCCAAATCTGGATGGGCGTGGCTCCAGTGCTGGCCAAAAACCTGACAACAGCTTGGGGCTCGTGCTTGCCCTCCATTGACACCAGGAGTACCGCAAAGTGCAACAAAACTAACGTGGAACAAACCTGCATTACTCTGAGCCAACTTAAAAGCAGGTGGATCGCCGAGCAGCCTCTGTTGACCTGCTTTGACTGGTTGGTAAACAGGTCAGGGATTGACTTTAGCACCAGTCGTTCAGCATGAGGATTGCTCACATGGTTGAGAACAACTCCAGAAATTGCCAGGAGAATCACCAAAAAGAAGACCCTACTTTGCGGACATCAGACCCTTTCATTAGGACTTCTCTCGTACCTACAACTGAGCTGCGATGTCTTGTATACCATTTGTGCAAACGATTGTTGAAAGCAGGAACAAAGACGCGAGAGAATCGTTGAAGCGACACACACCAAGGGGTATGCCGGAAGACGTCTTCTCTTGCGTCTCGCCACCCGCGATCTTTGTTTCTGGACGTGACGTGTTTGTTGATCCTGGAAGTTCGTTGGGGTCTTTGCTGGGCGGCATGACTGGAGGCTTAGGAGGCTTGGATGGTGTGGTTTGTTTCGCCTCAGTGGTTGTTGGCTCTGGAACCTTTGTTGTTGGGACTGTTGTAACGCTGTCGGTCGTCGGCGCCGACGTCGTCGTGGCGGTTGTCGTTGTGGTGGGAGGCTTAGTGGTGGTGGTTGGAGCTGCAGTTGTCGTTGTTGTCGTGGTTGTCAAGGGTGGGTTGGTCGGTCGACCCAGAACGTCCGTTATTCCGCATTCCACCTTCATCGGCTTGTCTGTTGGAGCTGGAAATATCAAAGGCACTTCGGTTGGTCTTGCGGTTCTGAAACAGAGATCGACTCTCCTGAGAGCATTTTCCAATCAGAACCGATTGCGAACTTACAGGTGAAACTGAAACTGAAGTTCATGGAGACCCAGGGTGTGACGGACTTGACCTCGATGTAGATGATCTTCATACGGTTCGAACATTCCTCTCGCGCGACTCCTGCAAACCTGCTGCAGAACGACCTTTGCCTGCAAAATCGAAAAACAACGTGGAGCAGAATGACAGAAGCAAATTTCGACTTTTGTGGGGAGAAAAAAAGTTTCCCTTGAAGAAAACAGTGTGATGGCAAGTTAGTCAAAATCTTGTTTGGACAAGGAAACGCCGGGTATTGAGTGTGAAGTGAAACTGCACACCGCACTTACACGTAGGGAATCTCGTGAGCCTGAAACGTGGTCATCTGGACCTTCTGCTGACATGGGTTGTAGGTGAGGTCGAAGCCGTCGATGCTCGACTCCTTGCTGAATTCGCCCACGTAGGCGGCCATGGCGCTCTGCTCGGCCAACGTGATGACGCACTTGCAGTCCGTCTGCGTGATGGCGGGCGTGCCTGGCGGGGAGCTGTACAGGTAGAGCTGCGACCCTGTCCACACCCGCTCTTCGCATATCGACATCTTCTCCGAAGAACGGGGCACTGGAGACAAAAGAAGAGCAGTCTTATTGAATCGTGCCGAAGCGTGCGCGGAAATCAGCTTTCATGGTTCTCAGGCTTTGCAAATTGTGACAATGCACCTTTCTGAGTATCTTAAGTGTTCAGACATGTTTGCGTGGGATTGCTTCGTGCCGTCTCCGCTTTGCGTGAAATTGACTTTTGTGCTCACGGATATTTTTGCATGATTGCACTTACGGGCATCGCAGAAGTACTCCATTCTGAGGAAATTCGTGCCTTGACCGGTGGTATCGCATTTCAGGATGTCATTGTAGTATTCAGGATTCACGAGTTCGCAGACAGATTTGTCAAGGCACAGGCTGTGGTACTGGTAGATGGGTTCAATTACACACTCCTGTATGATTTCGTTGGACGGGTGAGATCTGTAAGCCTGGAATAAACAATGTTTAAGTGTGCTGAAAAACGATCTCCTGGGCCTTGTCTGGTTTATCGGTGCGGGAACTATTTCCTTCCTTATCTTCAGTTCTCTGTGCTTTTCAAGGGTTTGGATTCAGGGCATAAAAATGTGAGGGTGCCCAGACGTTGTACAGAGGGACTTCAATGAAAACTACAGATTTTTACCTGGACAAGTTTCACATATTGCATGTTGACGATGAAGCCATCCGGGCAGCGGAGAGTTATGTCTTCCCTGGTGAAATTGCCCAAGTCTACCCAGTGCTCCTTAATTACTGAAAAACACATGCAGGTTGGGAATTAAGTTGTGTATGGTTCAAATTTGAATAGTTACTCTGAAGGCACAAAGTGTGATTTGTGTAATGTGGGTGAAAATGTGGCAGTGTCCACTGAGTTTCTTGTGTACTCCCGGCTGTCGTTCAGTCCTGACGCTGTGACTACTTCGTGCTCTTTCAGACTGGAGTGGTGGTTATTCAATTACATGTTCAGCACACAGAGATTGCTGAGACCTGACGATAGTAGTCGCATGTGTACTTATACCTCACAACGTCAATGCAGTGATCATGCAAGACAAACACCCCAGACAATGGGATCGTTGTGCAAACAACGTTAAAACTAAACACGGGAGATGAACGTTCTACAAAATCAAGCCGAGGCCTTCAAGGCTTCCAACGAGCCTCTTTCGTTCACAAAATGCCTCAAGTTTCAGTTGGCAGATCCGTGAGTGTCACACGACGTGTGACTTCACTTGAATGAAATTTGCTTTTTGTGCCAGGACGTGGATTGCCTGGAACGAAATGCATTGAATGTCCACTTGGCCCCGTGTCATCCGCGTGAGATCGACGCGCTGTGACCCGACAAGTCTCTGTTTGACCATTTTTGAGAAATACTGCGCAAAGCAGAATGACCATACCTTCAGAACATTGCTGAGCGTCCACTTGCAGCACCAAAGTTGACACCAGTGAAATGTATCCCACTATGGCGAAAAGTACTCTCATGATTCCCAAGTTTCCACGTCCTGGTGTACAGTTTGTGTTTGATCCTCAAGTTAACCGACAGAAGTCTTCTTCAGATCACAGATATATTTGAACAGAAATGAGCAACCCGAGTGCTCTCGAAAGTAGAGCATGTATCCAAATGGTTAGGGTACTGTAGCATGTAAGGCAGGTTGCCCCTCAGTGATGTCATGAGGGCACGTCGGGTGAAGTCGGAACGAGTTCTGTCCCTAGAATGTGTCATTCCCCAGGAAGTTGTGCGCAGTGACGTATTCCCACAAGTCACCCGTGAATGTTTCACTCACTTTTATCGAACACGCGCTCACTCCTTCATTAATCCAAGAGTTCCGCAGTTTCACAAGGCGTTGGCTGTGAAAGAATCATGAACTTAAGAAACTAATCCTTGCGGCACAATAACGCAATTGTAAGTTGTCAACCATGTCAGTGTGAGAGAAAACTTTTTTCGCTTCTTCAGCACAAGAAGTTCAGTTTTAACTCCAAGACATGTGCATTGTGTTTGTTTATTTGTCTACAGGCTCTGTGTATGTAGACCATAACCAGAGAAAAAGTCTTACACACTTCGTAGTTCATATTCCCAACAGACCTGTTCGCTGTGTTGCCAGTGATTCCAGTCTTGTAGCGCGGCCGCCACCGAAGCGTGTTTGGTTACGCTTTTCTGCGTGAGACAGCGTCGTGTTTAACTTCGCCTGTTTTGTCTTGGTGGAGTACGCAGTGCAATCATTCCATTCTGTGCAAACACGTTTTTCTGCAGCAAGACACCCGTCACTGACGTTAAAATTCAGCAAACGAAGTTCTTCCTCAGCTTCTGTGCAACAGTTGTTGGCTCGAAGCTCGGTTTGAAAGTAGTGTGCGCAGCACATCGTATTTGAGTCACACCAGCAGGGATGACAGCGCATGCAAAGAAAAGTTTCAAAGCAGTCTGGCTGTTGGGCAGTCATGTATGATGTTGTGACTGGAATGAGAGCAACTGTCCAACACAGAACTCTTCTGCAAAAAGGCTTTTATTCACTATATCTTGGCTGTGTTTTGTTTCATGTGGAATTTCCTTGTTTTTAATTTCAACACAAAAAGGATCGAACACCAAAAACCGGTTTTGGAACGTGACATAACGAGCCTCGTTCGGTAGCAAGGTGTTGCATGCATGTATTTTCAGTGCAAAGGTGTTTCACACAGAACAACAATGTCGCTTTTGAGACATTCATTTCCGTCAATTCAAATGCATTTTGACTGGGAATCAGTTAGTGAGGTGAAGTGAGATGAAAACTCGACTTGTGGGCAAGTCAGGCAAAATGCACAATATGCTTTGCAATTGTTGTTTCCTGACAACATGTTTGGTGATAATTCTGATGGATTCAGAGCAAAAAATCCTCTGATCCCTTGTTTGTTGCAAACGAACAGTTCACTTCTGTCAGAAGTAGTCATATCCTTCACTCTTGAGACTAGAATATTTGGCATCTCCGCCCACCATGTAGTCGTCCCCATCACTGTTGCCTCCACTTTCATCAGAAAATGCACCATCTGTGCTCAGGGCTGGATGTTCACCGGGTTTGCTGTTGTTGCTGTTGGCCAGGATAGACGGGGGCAGTTTGGGACTCAACTTGGGACTCAGCTTGGGATCCGCAGGTTTGCTCGCACTCGCCCAGCTTTCGCTGGTGGATATGATGGAACCAACAGCAAAGGCGTCCTGAGATTGGTTGTCCTCCAGATAACCAGTTCGTTTGCTGAAAAGGGAACGGAAACCAAACAACTGTCTTTGTCTGAGGCGATGGCAATCGCAAAAGAAAAACATTTGTTGAACGCGAAAATGAGCCCCGAATATTATGCATGGCTATTTTTACAACGGGGAGTTTGCATCAGGAGTCAGTCACTGCCATCTACACTCGCCAATTTCGAAGCTTTTCAACAGAATTGCACGAGCATTTCACCCCAAAAAGGCCACTTGAAAAGACGTGCACTGTTCACTGCCAATTTGTTTGGCAGAGGTGTTTGGTAAGTGAAGTGACCTCAGTATCGAGTTCGGAATCGTGCAAAGTCGTTCAACCTTGAAACAATTTAAAGTAGGAAATGCTTCCATGCAGGGCCCCTCAAACGTGCACATGCAAAAAGGGTTGCGAAGTGACAAAATGGGTACTGTGTGGTACCACACAGCAGTGTTTTGAAAAGCAGAGCTCGTGTGTGAGTGATGTGACAATCACTAAAATTGACGGTTTCCAAATGCGGTGATAAATTCCTTGCTGTGAATGATCAACTGACATGATCCAGCAGCATCGTGAAGCACCGGTTCGTTTTTTGGCCTTCTTGAGTTTTGGAAAGTTTCAAAAAAATAATTCGCCAGTTGGTAAACACTGCTGTAGAAAGAGCACAAAAACTCACCAGCAATGTCTGCAGCAAACAATGGTGATTATTATCACCATAATGATGACGGCCACGACGACTGCGAGGACAACGATCAACCCTGAAATGACAACAAATTTGTGACAAACCTCAGGTGGACAAGCGAGCAAGAGAGAATCAGCAATGTCCGTTGAGGTCGTTCAGAAATCATCCCAAAGCAATATTTGGGAAAGAAGCATCAGCTGCAAGTTGTTTGTGGGTCTGTCACAAATACCAGATTGTTTTCCAACTTCTCGCTGAATTTCTTTGTTCAGTAAGTTCAGACAACTTTGGAGCACAAGCGCCAAAAACCTCGAGTAATGTGTACCAGTTTCTGCCCTTTGAACTCAGAGGTCGTCTTATCCTCAGGCAACAATAATGTGAACGTCAAAAGGAGGCAGGGCCCGTTTGGGTAATTTTGCACGGATGAATGGGCAAGATACTTGTTCGGAATCTGATTTGGAGAATTTCTGTGAAACAGGCAAAGCGACCACTCAACGGTTTTTTTGGCTTTCCGTAGTACGAAAAAGGAAATATTCCCCACCAGGGTTGACGGAGGCTTGTGTGTTTTCCGTGTCAGTGAAGAAACCAGAAAAGGCTCAAACACTCCACGAGCAGATTGGAAACAAAATTTCACTCACAAACAGGCATCTCTCCGAATAGGAGGGAGTTTGAAGTCTTTGACTCTCCATCGGGCTGGGTTGTCCACTTTGGCACCGTTGTGGTTCGTAACGGAGGCAGAGTGGTCGTGGTCGTGGTGGTCGTCGCGTGAACCGCGCGGACTTGAGTCGGTCTGGGGAGCTGCGAGATCGGGATTCCACATTTGGAGAACATAAAGCGAACGGTGAAATCCACTGCAAAAGAAAAGAAAACACAGGTTGGGAAGTTCGTACATGTTTGCAAATTGCTCCTGGACCAAGAGCCAGAAAAAATTGAGTGCAATCCTCACCTTCAACCTGGACAGCGAAACCAACTTTCACGTTGGGATCATCTGTGACGTACGACAAGTACAGAGTCTGCCCCGTGTCCCGGCAAGGCAAGCTGAAGGAATCGTTGGTGGAACACAGAATCCACCTTTTCCGAGAGTTGTAAATCTGAAAATAAACACCTTGTGTTTTCCTGGAAGTTGACAGAAGTCGGTTTGCCAAGTGTGTGTTCAGTATCTGCGAGTACTTTTCAAAAGACCACGACAAGTGTGAATCTATTCACCTGAATCCGTTGGTCGCACTGATCATTTGGTGCACTCGTGTAATGGTCGGGAAGGAACTTGAAGATTTCTGTCAGAACCACCCTGATCTCAGTGTTTGGAGGGATGTTGAAGCGGCAGCCGAAGTTGTGTTCAGTGGTCAAAACTAAATCCTGAAATATGGGAAATCCGCATGTGCTTTGCCTGCCACAGCCCTGGGTGTCAAATGAATCTGGAGTGAAGGTCAGAGAGACGATGCGATCGTGAGAGGCAGACCTTGATTGTTTGCTCTGCAACCCTGCAATCGATATCTATGTCTGGGTGACACGGGTTGAGGACCCAACGCCAAAGGTTGTGGCTGTCGACCAACATGAACGTGCCGTCGTACGTCTTGTTGTCGTACATGTCGACGACATGGCCGTGATGCTGTCTGTCGAGAACTGAAAATGAACCAGAGTTCTTCCCACAATGTGGTTCACAGGAACTGGGGAGCTGCAACCTTCGAGTGCATCATTGGTGAGAAATGGATGAAGAGTCAATCTGGTCTGTTTCAGAAAATTATTTCATTCTTGGAATTGGCAAAGCAATGAACATGTGCTAAATAATTCTCTCTGTGAACAGAAAGAATGGTAGCGAGGTTCCGAAAGAACAGGGACAGGTGACGAGAAAGATCCAACAGGATGTGATGGGGGAATCTACTGCACGCGAATACTCACTGGCTCTGCACTGCCACGTTATCAGGACGTAGCGCTCTCCCTGAAAACGGTCACAGGCGTAAGGAAACGTGGACCTGCTCAGTTCCGCGAACTCTTCCAGGTCTTCCCCGGAGAAGACGCAGCGGGATCTCATGTGACATTTCTCGGCGATCTCGGCCGTCAGGCCCCTGATGACGCACGAGTCGTTGCTGTCGTCGTTGTGCGCCGGACGGAGGCCCGACCACCGCAGGACTCGGTACTCGGCCTTGAAGACGCGCACCTCGTGGTGAGGAGTCGCGCTGCAGTCGAGTTGGTCACTGCGAAGGTCCTGGTCGATTGCGATGGTGTCCTCGACTGCAAGTGCAACACAGGAGAGTTTGAGGCAATTTTCACACAAGCCAACCACCAATGTCCAATGCCAAAGAACAAAATATTTTTCTAACAAAAATCGTCTGAACGCAAGAACAAGCCAACGTAAAGTGTCGACAACACTCTGCCAATTTTCGGAAGGCAGTGACTTCGTCCTGTCTTTTCTCAATAAAATTTGATGCGTTGACTCATGTGCCGATACTCACGTTTCTCACATTGCTGAACTGACACCAGTCCCGGGTAGCTGACCAACAGAATGCAGACCAAGAGCTCTGAACGTCGCTTTGTTGACATTTGAAGATTCCTTTTCAAGTTCCCTGTTGAGTCAAACGCAGTCAAATCTTGTGTGTTTCCGAGACTGATGATAGTTCTCCAGTCCTGTCAGTGTTGTCAACACGCCGTGATTCCTTTCAATGTTTCGCAAACTTTTGACAGATGTCGCATGTTTTTCGTCATTTTATCATTTTATCATGCTGAAGCCGATGTTTTTGTGCCCAAAAATCCCCTTTCGTACAAAAAGTATGTTTCCCCAAACTCTCTTGCTTTCGAAGTTTCTTTTGTGTGAGCGTGTGTGTATGAGTCTGAACAGGGTGGAGATCGTTGCAGACATGGTTGAAAGAACGCTCTATTTTTGTTCCACACCACATGAATGCGTGCAACATTTTGTTTGCATCGAGATTACGGCGTCCCAAAAACTTTTCAGGCAGCAAATGTCAAGATTTCAAATGTATCAGGACTGCGCATTCGTTTCAAACCAGTTTGCTTTCCCACCCGCTGCAGATGGAAAATGTCTGGCTGCCAATGTGGCGGTCAACTTGCATGTTTCTAAATCTGCGTTCGAAAATCTGGACGTTCCCATTTTTTCCTTGTTCACTGAATGTTGGACGCTGTTGCATGATTTTGAAAATTTTATTTTTTCTCTTTGCAGGTAAGATTTGCCTCTTATCACAGGATGGGAATATCTGTGGAGTCTCACCTGGTGAGTTGTTTGTCACTTTACACGTACCCACACGACTGCTTTGATCCCGATGTCACGACACTTGCTCGGCTAAAATCTGAGCAGCTCAGAGGAGGTAGAAGTATTTTCTCGCCTGCTCAAGCCCTTCCACCCTTTTCTCCCATTTGACAAAGTTCATCGTCAGACTTACCACAGAAGAAATTCCCATTTTCTCACTGCGGCAAAATGACGGCGCTCGAAAAGCCACCTGCGTAGGTAGGTACCCGCAGCGCTGGCTTATCAGACTGTTGTTCAGTCTGTCACACACAACCCCCAAGAATACAAGTGGTCCTAACATCGCTATTGTACCAACCGACTCGGCTGACGGTGTCGAGCTCTCTTGTTATTCGGGCAAACAAAATCATCACAGATAGTTTGAGCTGCACAGGGCTCATTCCACACGGTCACGTGAGGGTGACACTGGTTTCATCACTCAGTCCGCTGGTCGTGGACCCTGATTTGCTGGGGTCGGGAGGATCTATTGCGGGGAAACTCATGGTGACCGTGCTGGACGTGAGCGGGAGAGGCTCGACGAAGGCCAGCGTCTCGAGGAGGTTCGCCTGGTCAAACCCGCTGTCACGAGCCACAGTCGCGCTGGACTTGCCCAGCGGGGAGTGACTCTCAGTCCGTCCCTGAACAGAAGGATCTGTTGACCCTTGGTCTGTCAAAGTCTCTTCAATGGTTGGTAGCTGATTATCACTGCCCGTCTTGGACTTCCTGACTGACAGTCTGACTCCGGGAAGCGGCTGCGGTGGCCACGGCACCGGTCTGTTTTCATGGTGATCGTAGATGTGGATCGTCTCATCAGGCTGGTGGCTCGGGACGCCTGGACCGCGCCAGGAGGCGCCGAGTTTGTGAGCGGACCTGCCTGCGTCAGACCCGGGAACGAGAGCGTTCTCAAATGAAAAACTGTTCGTTCGTCTGCTGGCTGTCTCTTGTTCCTTCTTCCTGCAAAGTAGATCAGCTGCTTTCTCATTTCGGCTGAGTTTAAATATGTGTTCTCGTATTTGGTGCGCAAATATGTTGTTGGCTTTGACACTCGCCTGACATATTTGAAAATGACCACTCCCATAGTCAGCAAAAGTGCAAGTACAATCAGAACCACGACCAGCGACACGGCAATGGGCGTCACAAGATCATCACCTTCAAAGGAAAAGAGACACAAGGAGCTGGAAGCGGACCATATTCGTGACCAAAGTTGTAAGACGACATTCATACAAGTTTCTGCATGGCTGTTCACTTTGAAATTACCGGTTGTTAGTTGAGAGAGACACTTTCGTCTCACATTTCAGCCGCACACGATACGGTCATGAAAGTGGAGAAGTCGCGTGTGATTATACTTGTTGCTAATTGGACTCGTACTTGGCTGTTTGGCTTCTCCTAATGCTGGAGGAGTCCGAGTGAAGTCGCTCGTTTCTGGTGTGTTGGTCGTGGAAGTCTCCCTTTGGTTGTTCTTTGGTGAAGTGTTCACGGCTGGTGGCGAAGTTTGCGTGACCGTGGATTCGTCTTGGCACGTTATAGTCAAATCATTCTCATGGTAAACTGAAAAAGAAGAGTTTCAAAACTTCCTCACATTCGAAGTCTTGAGAAATGAGTGTACATGACTGCCCTTGAATCACAACACGCTGTGAGGGACATGGTTCCTTTGGCGACCCGGTGAAACAAACGAAGCTGCAGTCTTCTCCCAGTCTTGTAGATACGTGGTGTAATTGAGTTGTTCAGCGGTTCTGCGTGATGGCACAGGGACAAACCTTGAATGACAAAGACCATGTGGAATTGTCCCGTTCCCTGCAGGTTGAGCATGACTCGCCCATGGACCGGGATGTCCAGTGGTTCGGCCCCATCCTCCTCGGGCGAACAGACAGTCCGCTCTGTGCCGCCCGCAAAGTCCGTCCAGATGTGCATCTTCTGCGGACAGCGCGGAACCATGGCTCGGGACGGTGGGATATTCTGCAAATTACATAATAAATTCACTCATATCTTTGTGACTTTCGACTGGTCGAGTTTATGACGAGTGTCTGTTTGGTGGAGATGTTTGGTGGACAAACCTGAAAAAGAAAGCTGGAGAGCTGGATGTACGTTTCATTCACAATACTGATGTTGCACGAACATTCGTCTTCGTCGCTGGCTGATGGGAATCCTTTGTTGGTGAGATACACTGAAGATCCTCTGAATGTGAAGTTTGAACACATCGGCACTCGTTTTCCCTCCGACCCATCCAGACCTGCAAGTCGAATTTGGTAAAGGTTCTCAAGCTGAGCTCCGGCTTGAATCTCGTTTTTGGGACTGATTTTAGATGCGAATGCTTTCACTCATACGTTGACAGTTGCCAGAATGCAAAAGGTAAACTGTTCTACCGCATTGATCGAGCGTGTGACAAACTTACGCGGATCACATTTGTAGAGCAACCGAACGTACGTGTCGCCCAAAAAGCCGTCACATTCGTCTGGTTCTGAAGCGGGTTCTCTCAGCGAGATCTCACAGACGGTTTCCGAATTACAGTGGTTGTAGATTTCATCTCTGTCTTCTCTGAATCAAAACGTTACGTACGCACGCAAATAACAAAAGTGTGTCAGTTTGTCGTGAAGGTGATCACACCAGTCTTTTCCTTGCAATGAACTCACTTGACGATGCATCTCTCCTCGCGTTGTCTGTTGCATCCGGGACTCTTGCTTCTGTAGTAGGTGGCCAGCGTCACGATGACCGTGTGGTCAGGAGGACATCCGAGCCTGGTGAAGTTGCTGCGGCTGATGCACTGCTCGTACACGTCAAACAGACCGTTCTTGCGCCCGAGGACTGTCTGTTGTAGCAACAGTCCCGTCAGTAAGAGAAGATTTGCTATTTCCATAGCCCACTGCCGTTTATGTCTGCAAGTTGTTTGGAGAAGCTTGTGAGAATGAGGTGGTTCTTGTCACTGTCACCGCCTTAGCCTTCCTTCAGGTACCGTGGTTGAATTGTGGGATGTCCCTGCACTGGAATGTGCTTCTATTAATCAGGCATTAATGGCGTTGAGCGTTTGATCCCCGAAGCTTGACGTGCTGGCTGACGGGTGTTGAGCTGACTGACTCAAACGAAATGGCTGAAACTTTAACTTTTGCCCAAAGAGCAAAAAATAAAATTTGTCACCAGCAAAGCGTGGCTATCTGAGGCTTTCAAGAACCGTCGCCACATGATCAGGTCTCTCAACCCAGGGGGTTTCTGCTCGAGCTCGTCTTCTTGAAATTGAAGATCTCACTCCTCAGTGAGGCAGTTTGTGCGACTTTTTGTTGCAAACTATTTTGCCAAAAATTGAATGTTGGCAAAATTGTGGAGCTAAACTCAGCAGCTCAAAAATCTACAATGTGAAATTATAGCGTCTGATTTGAAATTACAGCGTCTTATGTCTGCTCTCTCTCCACGATAAAGGCTCACTGGACCATACTGATGCTCGTCTCATGCAGTTCCAGAGCATTGAATATGTCTGCGACGTTTTAAATTCTCATCAATGCGAAATGTCATTTGTTGTCAAAATTTAATTGAGAGTCATCCTCACCTGAAACAGAGCAATGTGTTGCGACCAAAAATTTGATCATTTCAGAATTATGCAACTCCCTCTTTTCAGTCTCAGTTCAGTGTACGGAGTGTCGTGTGTTAGTTGCACCGGTGAACCTCTGGTCTCTTGGTCCTTTGACATTGATTGTGCCCCATTCTTTGCACTTCCTTGTGAATCCGCATGAGGGGAATGTTCGTCTCAAAATGCTGATATTGAGAATGTTTGCTTGAAAAATATTAATTTTCAGCGACTGTTTCCTCGTGAAAAGTAGCGCCCGCTGGCCCGATGCTGATTGTCTCTTTCATTGACAGCAGTCGAACCCTGATATTTTCCACACGTGGTTCCCAGCTCTACGCTCTGATAAAACCGGTGCAAAAACATGTCATGCTCCGTCCGTTTCAGCAGCACACATTTGAAAACGCAAAAATACGTGAATAATTTGACAACAATGGAATGCATTCAATGATCACTGTACGGATAGGCACGAAAATGTGAGCAGAACGATTTGAGCGCAAAGCAACGTGAAAAGGAAGATAGGGAGGCTGGAACCGCTCAGCAGCCACTGCAGCACTGTTCTTCTTGGTACCCTCCTGTGTTCCGCGGGCATCGTTTCTGTTCAGTGTCCCCACCCACCTGCTCTCGTGGTTGGGTCGGCCCCAAGACTTGTGGGGCAAACACCCTACTTTTGAGCAACATATTTTTGTTTGCAAAGCACATTTACTTCACTGGTTTTGGTGAGGCGAAAACTCCGAAAATGCCAGTTCACTGAGTAATCACAAGTCGTGTTGGAGTATCTGCTTGGTAGCGCTCGTCTTCACTGGGCAGCCCCCAAATTTCGTACCTGCTCATCTCTCGGCAAATAACTTTTTGTCAGTCCGTGGACTTCAAACATGAACCGAAGCGCTTCTCTTGAAGAGGTTTATTGTAACGTTTCTATGCTAACAGTTTACACGCACTCATCAGTCATAAATTATCCAGGATAACAACTGAGGCACATTGTTTTGTGGAAACAGCACCTGCAAGAAGAGTACAAACAAGAACCTTGTTGAGTAAACCATTGATCTCTGTAGAACAAGAAGGCTGCAGCTAGCCCACGGTTCCACGGGTGTTGCCAGCTTGACCAACATGAAACTTGCGGATTTTGGGCCAAAAATAATTCACTTGACTTCGTTTAGTGACTGAGTGGGGGGACTTACCAGGCGGGGAGTTGGGTTGTTTGGTTGCCAAGGCTGGAATGACCAGCAAGAAATTCTGAGGTGAAAAATGTCTGAGTGACCCCCCCCCCCTTGGGAAAATTACCATTCGAAGTCACCGCATTTTTTGCTGGAAAATAATTGGCATCAGATTCGGAGCAAAAAAAAACTTTTTGTCTGGGTGCTGATTATTTTCCAGTCAGGGTGATTCAACCCCCCTCCCGCCTCTGGCAAGTCACCCATCGACATACACACACCAATATTAAAAACCTGGAATCCCCCTTGTTCGTCACTGCGTTTTTGCGGCACTTTTTGTCGTGTTCACACAAAACTCACTCGAGGTGCATTCGTAGAAAATGTAGCTCGAGACTGCAGGTTCTCCCAGATGTGCAAACACACCTGTTTCATGCAAGTAATGGTCGTTTGCAAAAAGTGTCATGCCAAAATGAAAAACTGTGTGATGTGTTTTTCCAATCAGTGCAGGTAAATGTTGAGATCTGTTCTTCAGGCACAAGAGAAATGCCACAGTGGAAAAGGAAACTTGTGTGAGAAAGACATTGTGTTTCAGTTTTCAGAAGAATTTCCAAAGTGTGTGTGCACACGCAATCGCCACACGGGAGGGACCAACGAAAAAAATGTTTGCATCTCCAGTTTTTCTTTGCGTGTGTGGTCCCAACACGCGCGCCTCATCTTCACTTTTGCAGAGAGGGAATTTGTCCACACAGCCACAAAAGTGAGATTGTTGTACAACCAGCACCTGTGAATCCATTCCACCCAAAGCAGACGTGAAATTATGCTTCAAAAATTATGCTTTGCATAGAGGCACCAACGAGAAACAAGGCACCAAACAAAACACGACGTGACTTTGAGCTCCGAGTTTGGGAGTGAAATGGTACAAGGAAAGTTACACATCGGTTTCAACTGTCTTGGAGGCCGCGGAGAAGCTGTCGAGGTGCGGTGAGGCGGAGGAGCGCCGCAGCTCCAGCACCGTCTCCGGTGGCGTCATGTAGCCCGACGCGTGCGACGGCGTCGACGTGATGGACGACACCGGGCCGTGCACCGGCGACTTGAACGGAGACGCGAACTGACTGCTGCCCGGAGAAGCGAGGTCCCGGTCCGGGGAGCGAGCCGTCTCACGGCCTGGGAGGTCCGCTGGGGCGGGGTGCGTCTGAACCGGGGAGAACGAGGATTTGGGCGGGACAGGGGGAGGGTCAGGGTGCATGGGGTTTCTGCTTGGCTGGAACGTCTCCGGCTGGTAAAGTTTTGTGATCATAGGAGTGAAGTCCTTGTCAGGATCGGGCACGAAGCCGATCTGAGGCTTCCTGTTCTGTCTCAGGAAGAAGTCATCCAGTTCATCCCTGTCCATGTAGATGATGCTGTCCGCTGACACATTGAACGGCGGAGCAAGGTTTCCGTAGTGCGGATAATCTGGGTGCGCAACGTACGGCCGGGCCACGGTCGGCCGAGTTTGAGGGGCAGTGAGGCTGGCAGGTTGTGGTTGTCTACTGACATCTACAGGTGAATTCATAACGTCAGATGGCACGTGTGGCTGGGTACTGTTGTGAGTGTCTGGCGGAATACTTGGGCTGTCAGGGAAGCGGACAGCCAGAGGCCTGTCCTGGGAGCCTGGAGGGGCAGACGTTCTTTGCATGGGCTCGTGAACTTTGTTCATGTTGGGGTCAGTATCTGGTGACAAGGCAGTCGGATGCATACCTGGAGGAAAAATGCTTGGGTCAAATGATTCTGGAGGTGTATCATACCTCTCCATGGGAAACCTCTTTTCAGGATTCCCTTTGCCACTTGAATCCGAAAAGTACACGTTGTTCCCTTGTGGCTTGTTGGACTTGGCGGGAGGCTTGCTCCCGAACGCTCTGTTGAGGAAGCCACGCTTGGCTGAGGAGGCCGGCTCCGTGAAGCCGATGTGTTTGCCGTTGGGCTCCAGCGACTTGTTGGGCGTGGCGCCGCCGACGCTGGACGCGGCGCTCGACTGAGGCGTCGGCTCGTACGCCGGGTTGTCGCCGACGCCGTCGTTGAAGTGGTCACGGCTCGAGTAGATGTTCTCCGTGCGTGGGAAGAGACAGGTGCACTTTCTGCAACCAGAGACACTTGGAATCAATGTGAGGCCCCGTTTGCTCTTCTGGTGCATGAAAACAGAGACGTTGTTTTTCACAACAAAAAAAAATGTTGAAACGAAATACTGGGACAGGAGAAAGTTGGTGCCTTTTTCAACACACATTGACTCAAGCTGATGATGTTTTGGGAGTCTTTGACAAATGCTTTTGGTTTCTCCGTATCTTTTTGTCGACTATTGCCACAGGCCATGAAGAAAGACACGAAGGAAGACAACACGAGAAGGCCGGACGACAAAGAAAATCGTCAAAAATTCATGTTCACAGTGTACTCGTAACTCGTGGCTTACTTTTTGCAACAACAGCAGATGATGAGCCAGAGGACACAGACAACGACAAGGAGTCCGGTCACGCTCAGTCCAGCGATCAGACCTGCTGAATGCGAAATCTTACAACATCAGAACGCTGCAACTAACAAGTGTACCACATGTCGTACAGAAACACAGTGAAACCTCCGCTCGGGGACCACCTTTCCGAAGTTCTTCCGAAACACGCTTCGTTGCGACAAAATTTTCACGATGGTCGGAAGTCGGATGTTTCGCTGCACATTCTGTTCTCAAGACCGTTTGCGTACGCACAGCGCAGGGCTGTGGAGGACAACACCGATGCACCTGCACCAACCTACCCTTGTGTGTCCAATGCTCCCCCTATGAGAAGGGCAAGCATGATTCCGCCCAAAATAACACCCGCTACAATTGCAGCGATTTGGCCGTCTGAAAATTTCCATGGATTTGTTGTGGATGAAAGGGCGTGAAGGAAGTTGGAAATGAAAGTGACAGGCGAGCTTTGCGTGCTACTCCTTGGTCTGTTTGCATTTGATACTTCAGTTACGTTGTTTTCATTGTCAGTGGGCGAAAAACTGTGATTGAGACAGCTTTATTCGTGTGACGAGTGCGCACAGCAGGCAGCACCTGTGTTTGTTGTACCTGTGTATCCGTCGCCTCCGTCTTTTTCCTCACCGACGGGCGGAGCGAGGAGCCCGGTGACAGCAACAGCTCCACAGCTGATCTCCATCTCCCCATCGTCAGCTGAAATGAAACCACATAAACTGCGTGAGAGACCATGCAGTTCCACCTTCCTGTTGATAATTGCGTGATTGCTATTCCAGATCAAATGCGGGAACCTTCAGAAAGGGCCGATTGCGTGAGTTGAACGCGTGGTTGATACACGAATCCTGCAAGCTCAGAAAGTGGGAAGTGGGTGTGGCGCATCAATCGATTTTTGTTTGTCTCCAGATTTACACACAAGAATCGCACCACGGGCCACATTTTGAGCACACCACAGGTGCACTAAGGCAGTTTCATTAGATCTGAAGTGCATATACAGCTGAATCATATCCACAAACACGCACACGGCGCTTTGACGTCCACGTACCTTCGAGGTTGATGCTGAAATGGAGGCTGGTGGCCTCGACGTTGTTGAGCGCGAAGGTGGCGGTTTGAGACGGCGGCAGGTGCAGCGAGAAGGTCACGTTTCCCGTGTCGGACGGACACATCAAAGTTTCGTGCGTCACGGTGGTGCTGAACACGACGTGCGAACTGCGCGAAGCCGTGCACCGTTCCGTCCTGCACAAAATGTGGAGAGGAAACGGAAAGTTGGATGGTGAGGTTCCCGACTAAGTCGTTTTCACCCCACCTTCTTGCGATTGAATCAAATGTCGCAAGTGTTCAATCGTCCTTCAACTGAAAAGTGAATTTTGCGAATTCGCAAAGTTTGACCTTGCTATGTCCCTGTGACAGTAAGAGGATATTTTAACACCACAGTGCGTAATTGTCAGCTTTAACCGGCTCTCTGTCTTGCTTAATGTCAGCCGAACAAGTGAAGCTCGATGTGCACCTGTGAAAGCGCGGCTCGGAACCCTTTACTTTTCAGTCAAACTTATGGTGATGTCAGGTTGTGTTTTTTGAGTCGCAAGTAAAAAAGTTACGTGAGGTCATTCTGATTCTTCGTAGCTCACTACGTCGATTTCACAAGGTGTTTTTAATATTCTGTCGAATGAGGATGAAATGTGACCTTTACAGTTTTTGGGCGTACCTGGGAGTTTCGAACTGCAGGTGAATCTGGCCCCAGATGTGGAGGTCCGTCTCCCCAGACACGTTACACTCGCATCGTCGCTGCGTCGTCCACCCGGGAAACCCGTCGTGCGTGATTTCAGCGACGCGGGCCGTCTCCGTCTCCTCCGCGCACATGTCCACACTCCAGACCCCTGTAATACGATTGATCGTCGCATTTAGACGGTTTGGAAGTGGAAATATGGATTTCCGATTGGCCTGATTGGTTCTGCTTCTTCTGGGTGTGTTCAGCGACAAATTTCGCAGTGAGGCGAAAATCCAATGCTGCTCACACAATCAGGTTTTGTTCACGCTGCCAGGAGAGGCACCTGTCTGTCTCCAATCAATTTTCGTTTTGACGCGGAGGTAATGGCGCGTGTTGCAATTCTTGTGGGTATCCAGAATCTGTGCACAAATCGTTCATCCGGGGTGCAGAAGTTGACATAACAAGAGATTTTTGGTGATTTATTTCCAATCGATTTCGGGGTGGGAGGGGCAGCTCTGATGATTGTCATGAGAACCCTTCCCCCGACTCTCGCCTCCAGTTGGTGGTGGTGACAAAACCTCACTGATTCCCGGTGATTCTGACACAGGGAGCGTGCTCAGACGACATGTCACGACAGTACTCCCTGCGCCCGTGATTTCCAAAATCAAAATGTGCGTGAGATTTTGCAAGTGACAACAATTGCTGGTGGCCTTCTTTTGGATTGGGGAAGCCGCCTGTTAAAAACCGGTATGTGTTCTTGTTTGCAAGCTGCGAACAAGTTGTTTTGCACAACTAGGACGAAAGTTGCCCACACACAGGTTCGTACATGTGCTCACTCTTGGATTCTGTCCAAATTTAGCTAATTAATTGCATAAGAATCTTCTGGCTGTGCTTGCAATGAAGGCATTCTTTGTCATAAAGTTTTATCGCCTTGTCTGGAAAGCTACAAGTACCTGGAAGGTATGCTTTATCAAGCGAGGAAATCTTAGCCCTTGGCATTGTGCTCGTCTTCGTCGCTTGTGGCAAAGAATCGGGAAATTCTTTGCCTAAATTTGACGTTTTCAGTCTGTTGCTTTGAATTGCAAAAGTGCGGAATTCGTGATTTTGTGCGTACAGCAGCGAGACGACACCAAATGATTCGAACTTGAAGCGAGCACAGCCAGTCAGCAGACGAGAAGCAAACAAGCCATCAAAAACCTGCCCACAGCCAGAACCGTTCTCAAAAGTCTGGTCCTGCATCCAAACGCTCTTCGTGAGAAACAGTTCTGCACCCGCACCTTCAAAACGAAATCGCTTGACTTTGAAGCAAAGGATCATCTTCACTGCTATTTTGGCGGTTCAGGTGCACCTCGTACTGTGCCAGGCAATCGGATCCACAGACTGCATTTTTCATGTCTTCTCTGTGACAGTGGCTGCATTTCACGTCCTTCGGGCTTTTGGGTGTGTCACTAAGTCTTCCTATCAGGTCGATAGAGAAGCCTCGTTTCTGTGGAAATGAGTTGTGCGGAAACTTTGAATTAGCTTTCTATTGTGTTCGCCTAGTGAGGCTGGAATGTGTCGCACCACCCCCAAATAGATCCAACGATCTACACTTCACTGTTTTCATTGAATTACACACAGGTGAAGGCATGCCGCACAAAATGGAGAAGAGCAAGCAAACAATCACTGAAAGGCCTTGTTCTGCAGTTTTGTTTGCAGACCAAGCAGAGCCCATCGAACATCGTCTTTTGCCAGTGACAACGTTGGCGGTCACACACCAACAGTGTCAGTCCAGAGTGTGGTGTCAGTGACCCAAACTAAGGCTGTGCTTTGTTCGCACGCACAGTTTATGCATGCAGAACCGAGGGCTTCTTTGCATTGTTCTGAGCAAAGAACAGCAAGATACGTACTCGTAGTGTCTTTGCTTTTGCAACGAACAGCGATTCGTTTCACCGGAAACAACGTGTGCGGCGGACTGGGTGAATGCTCGGGGTGTTGGAGATGCAGCCTGTGGCTTTGACATCGATTTGCCATCTCCAGGTGTTTTCAGAGTTGACATACTTTTCAAAAACGAGTACAATAACCTTGCCAGTCGATCGTGAGCAGATTTTGCAAACTTGTTGTTTTGGAAAGGCAGAAATGTTGGAAAGCTCAAATTGTCGTCTGAAAATTGAACTTTTTGCTGCCTTCAGTGAAAACCACAAATTTAACGTGTTTGTCTCGAGGCAGTTGTACCTTTTGAAATTCTCTGTGACCTTGTTTGACATCCACGAAAAGGAGGGAAAGACAATCGGCGAACCACACAGTGTGCCAAAAGATTCTCTCGTGGTACCTTGCACTTTTGTCGGCAACCCTGCTCAACTGTCAAATAGCCGTCTGCTTTGCGCACCAATTACGGGTTAAAAAGGATCCTTGATTCTCGAGTGTTAGGATTCATAATTTATTGCGTTGTAAGTGGAGTCCTTGCATCATAAGTGCCGTCTGACGTTTTGTCAGACAATTACATTTCTCTAACGATTTTGAGCACCATTAGCCCGGGCTGAACAGAGTTTCAATGCTTTTGTTCGGCCCTGCGCCAGGTGCCAACATTGTCAGTCTTGAAAGGGCTCATTCCCAGAAATAATGGGGAAAGAAACTTTGTTTCTGGTCTTTGCGAAACAAGTCAACTTTACGTTACCTGGCTGCAGACATGCACACGTCCAGAACATCAATAAAATCCAAGTGGTCATTCTGGATCTCTGCGATTTTGATTCCCTCTGTCGTGGCTGTGGAGCATCCACATTGCTACGAGATACTCGTATCCTCTTCCAGCGGGATACTCGTAAAATCTCTCTTTGCAACTGACAATTTTGAGTTCAGCTTTTTTTGTTCACTCGCAGCCCATTAAATCAGTTGTAGCTCACATGTCAGCTGTGGTTGATACCGCATGTAAGCGGGAAGATTGGTAAACAGAGCAGAGCCAGTATCTTCCTGCGCCTAATATGGCAAATTCAAAACAAAACAGTGTACTGTGTGCACAGTCCACCTGGTGGTTGCCGTGAGAATTTATTCCCACACAGGCTGGCGTTTTATGGGAATATCTCATGACCCTGGTTTGCTACCTGTCCGCGAGATGTCGGGCTGTGTGTGAGCATCTTTCAACACATTACTGTGCAAGTCAGCTTTTCTCCCAGGGTTACGAAGGTTCTGTCTGCACTGCGGCTCCCTTCACGTTCAGGCGGGCGATATCAGTTTGCTGACGTAAGGGTTCACCCACGCTGCAAAAATGGTTCCTGTGAAATCATACAATGACTTTTCGAGACCTTTGGTCGAGAAAAGAGTTGTATGATTGAACAGGAACCTTTTTTGCAG
>JAAUXT010069468.1_pt1 | contig 58295 bp, 48 predicted proteins | sample 7278171 | NCBI WGS metagenome assembly JAAUXT01 (sample SAMN14350112, study PRJNA611818) | marine sediment metagenome | isolation source: surface marine sediment (1.8m) | place: French Polynesia: Moorea | collected 2018-08
AAAAAGCCTAGTTCTAAAATGATCATCAGAATTCATATCAGGCAACAAGTTGAAATGACATACTGCTGTCTCCTCTTTTTCTCTTGGTGAGTTTCTGCCTGGAAAATGTTTTATAACATTCTTTTGAACCACCTGCAGAATATAACAATGATCCTGTTTGCCAGACAGTACCAGCCAATTGTTGTTTTTTGACCCTTCCAAATGCAGTGCAGAGGATTTTGTAACTCCTTTGAGGTAGGAAACACATTCAGGAGAAGACCACTGATTGTATAAATAATGTTTTGGGTTACACAAATAATACAGTGTGCAAATATCAATTTGTAGTGCTTTGCATTTGGTAACAGAAGCAATTAAACTTGCATTTACTCTGCTGTAATGAGGGTACCAGAAAAGCACCAGTTTCAATGAAGCATTCTGGGAATAGAAACTTCTACTTAATTCTACAGAGTTGTCATGGTTTTTGCAAACTGTGACACTTTCAGAATATATTTCACAGCAATCCTCAGCCCCAAGCAGCCCTCCATACTTGCATGTCAAACTTTTCTCTTCATCATAGCTCATCTGTGTGAGCGTGGCATTGACTCTGTAACCTGTTTTAGCTTGGAGCAATACAATACAGACAACAAGGACACAATGCCAGTCTGGTAAAATTACGAGCACATCACTGATGTTGCTTGTCCAAAATGTTTGGTGGATTTTTGTTGGTTTTGAGTGAAACACAAAGTAACCAATTATGTCCTTCAAAACAGCTTTTGTCAGAATGTGCACAAGACATTGAAAACTTGACACACTTTCATATTCCCTCATTTGTGCTGCAGATGGAGACAGAAAGCCAGGCCCATCATAGATGACAGAATGAAAGGATACCTTCTTTGACTTCTTGATTAAAATGTGGTTCACTTTTCTCACAAAGACATAATAAGTCAATGAAAACAAATTATTTTTAGTGCATATGCTGCATGTGGTTTGGGTTCTGAAAAATAATTTGTTTCTGCACTGTACACAACTGCATGATCCATGAGTACAAATGATGCATGAAACTTGAGGGCAACATATCTTGTAGAAATAATTCTGACATCAATATTTGCAAAATATGGAAAAATGCTGAACATTGAATGTTGTCCACAGAAAATGTAAGAATTAGATTGCATAGGTTCCTGCAATTCCCATGAATTTTTACTCCAGTGAGTAAAATCAAAAATTACATCTTTCACCCTCTTGTTCCCTAGAGCCATTTGGATTTTGAGTTGCTCAAGAGTGCATTCTGTCAAGTGACTTTGGAAAGATATTTTATGAATAGTTAAATTTAAAATCACATGGGTGTTCAGGCCAAACACCCAAACATTGTTGAAACAAGAATATTTACTATGATAAGGAACATGATGCAAGTCAAATAAGAATAGAATTTGCCCAGAGGCTTTTGTAATCAACTCCTCTGATTTTAACAGGAAAGCAGGATAGTCCTCATTTACAGCTTGAATGTAACACAAATCAGTCAATTTTATTCTACTTTGATACAGAGAATTGCTTCTTTGTTTTCTATCATGTAAATGTTTCCATTTAGTTCTTGTGTTTGCCAGAGCTTTACCATACTTCTTGAAGTATGTTGCAAATTTTGTTTGAAGAAAGATTGAAGGGACCATGCACCTCAAATACAAACAGGTTATTATCTGAGGAATGTATTTATGGAGAAAACTCTCAATGTAAAATTTGTGAACTTGTTTGAATATCCCACTGGTTTGTTCAATTGCAGATCCTGTGTGGGTGACAGGCATGTACTTGGCATCCACCAGTGAACATAATAAAACACTAAGAATTGAAAGCTTCTTTACAATGTTGCAACCAAAGTTGTCAGCCATGTTTGTGTTTCAGAGGTTCAGTCATTTGATTCAATGATTATGAAGTGAAACAGACAAAACTGCAGCTCAAACAACTCCAACATTCATGCATTGTAATTCTGAGAATTTCATGATTATCTGAATGAGAAATGTTTCACTCATGAAGGAAATTGTGCATTTATGTCTCAAGATTTGCCATTGTTCTGAATCCAGGGCTTGAGAATAGCTTGTTCTCCAATGATTCTGAACAAGTTAAAGTTTAATTTTGTTCTGATAAGTTCTCAACAACTGAGGTATGTTGGTTTCATTGCAATTCAAAGTGGCAATATTTAGCAATGAGAAACACTTTGATTTATGTCTCTGTCTGCAACAAGGAAATGGTTGTGTTAAGAAAAGAAAGTTGCTTGTGTTTTTTGGTATATTTTTTTCCTCTTGCAAATGAACATACTTTTTCAGTATATTACATTTGGAAATGAAAAGCATGATGTTTGTATTTCTTCTATTTTCTATTTTCAACAACTGTTTTGTTTGCAGAACAGAAAAGATACAAATGTATCTTCAATCACAATGGCAGTGGGAACCTATTTCCTGAAAGCAGTCACAAGAGTTCCTTCCTAATACCGTGTTTGGCTGCAGTGGGAACATGGCAACAAATATACTTGAAAGCCGACTCTGTTTGAAATTTAAAGCTTGCAAGCAACAAAAAATGAACAGGTCTCCTGACTTTGGCTGATTTGAACAATTACATGTTATTCTGAAAATAAAACCAAACAAATTGGGTTTGAATTTGAGTTTGCCAACCATGTTTTTGGCATTGGCATTGTCATTCAGCTTGTTCCAACACCAAAGTGGCTCCACACAACAGAAAAACATGGTCTCTTCCAAAACTCGTATGACATGTCAAGCTCATTTATAAAGCACTCACCAGCAACTGGATAACAATGGAATTTGTTTGAAGTTAGCTCAGCCTCCAACACAATTTGGCACTTTGTTGCCCATAACCTTAGAACTCACAGAAGGGATCACAGCTGCAGAATGCCTTCTCTAATTTGCATGATCTAAGCCCCAAAATGATATCCATCACAAGTGCTTTGTCTTACTCACCAAGAATGAGCTAGAAAATCACAAATGTGCAAAATGTCACTTTCCAAAGCTCTTTCTTCATACAAAATGCAAATTGAATGCAACTGACCCCTGATAAAGAAGAAATATGATCAAAACCAGTTGGCATTATCTGCAACCAAATCCACAAAGTTCATGCTGGCACATGTTGATACAGACTCCACCTACCCACCTCTGTCACACACACAGAACAACTGCAATTTTCAATCAAAGGAACACAAATTTGTTGGAGCAGCCTTCCAGTACTGTACAATCACAAATGCATATGTTGCTCACATCTAGATGGAATAAACATAAATTTCATTTCCAAACAATTGAAATTTGTCATTTTGAAATTTACACTCAAATTCCAAAACATCCTAATTTATTCCTTTCAGAGATCAGGCACTGTTACCCCAAAACAGAAACAAACAACTGAAAAATACCAAATTCCTGAGCAATGGGATGTGCACCAGAAATTTTAATTTGCACCTCAGGGGATTTTTCCCTTTCAATTTCTCATAAAGATCTAAATTTAACCATTCAAATCACCTGAAAATGACACCTTTGTCATATGGTAGGAAAATGTAAGAATTAATTACCATTTTACATCAGGGGCAATGGAATGGAGAAGTATGCCAGGGTGCTTGTTGTGACTCGGTTGTTCCTGAACTGTTCCTCTTTCAATTCACATGCAAGCCTGGCTCTTAAAATAGGATTCTTGCAACCCACCTCTGCCATGTAAAGATGTGACCTGTTCACAAGTGATAAATACTGTTGATCCCACCTTATGCAACCAGCTGAGTGCATAGAGAAACCATCAGATGAAGCAGTCTTCTGAACAAAGTGGTGCCCATTCAATTAAGCTTTTGGTCCATTGGGTTTGATTTGTCTGATTCTCATGTTGGTCTTGTTTCAAAATGCACCTCTTAAATGAACTGATGATGATCACTCAGATGTCTTTAAATAGAGACACACTGAATAAAACAGGCAATGGAGTGGTCATGAGAATCATTAAAATATATATGTCAAATTAGGAGAGGAGAAAACTCAAATCAGCCTTTTTAACAGTCTCACCAAGGGGTGTGTTGAATGAAACAAGTCATGAACCAAGTGGGATTGCTGCAATGCTTTTCAAAAAAAGAGGAAGTTTGGGGCCTCACATGATTCACAGCTGTCAACTGTCTGGACAAGAACACTTGGAACATTGCCAATTTCAAAGTACTGCACTTTGCTCAAATTCCTTCCTGGGGCATTGTCCCTGATATACAACAAATATACAGACCAAGTGAGAATGAAATTGAGTACAATTTCATGGACAAAGTAATGTACACAGAAAAATGTTCTGGATGTGTATTATGCTTGGCACTTGACCAGTACCCAGCACAAATCACCATAAACCATCGGACTGCACACCAGGTGAATAATGGAGGGTCATATGGACTGTGAGGGGATCAATTGTACAACCCACCACTTTCCACTCTTCCAACAAGCAAGCAGCTTCAACTGAATTGCAAACAAAATGTGTTGACACAATTTCCATTGTTTGATTGAAAGGCAGCATCTTTGTATGTGTTGGCAATGTGGTGGACCTGCTGTTCTGTGGGAAACAACTATGGATCCTGGAATGAATTTGAGACCACTTGAAAAGAGTGCATGTGGGTAGATATATCATGTGCAATCATGTGCAAGAGCATGCCAACACTCACACAGCACAACAGATCATTTTTCTCATTTTGGCAGGCAAATTTCTACCAGACATGTAACAATAATAAACCAATGGTGAACAACTCAAACACCAACAGATGCAGATGTCACTCTCCTGAGCATTTGGTAAATGTGTCCAAAGCCACTACTTCCCTCACCACTCACAAAGAAGGAACAGATATTACTTTTCAAAAGTAGATGCAACATTTTACCTGTGATCTTTTCTGCTTATTTGAGCAATGATCACATTTTCCTGCTATTGAGATGGTTTCCAACATTTCTCACAGACATTTTTTTTGCTTCCCATGGCTTTCTTTTATGTTCACATTGTTGTCAAATATTACAAAAAGAAGCAGCTGCAGGAGTGTTTGTTAATGTTCTGCTTCCTCTGATGCAGGGTTGTTTGTTTGACAACAAGTTTTTGTGTCAACAACACTTTCTTCTTGAAATGAGACAAGGAACACAGCTGATGGAGATGTCAGGGTCAGAAATTGTTCATCTGTAATGTCATCCAAACAAAATGCAAAGAGAATGATGCAACAATTTCCCCAAGTCATGCTTTTCATTTTCAAATGTCATTTCTCAAAAACTTTTTGTTCATTTGTAACAGAATTACTTCTTGCAAAAAAGTGCAACTTTTATTTCTAGCAGTCACTTGTGTTGATTTTCATCAGACAACAAGTGAATCACATTTTGTCTTCAGACAATAATGCCCACCAAGCTCTTGGTTATGCTGGGGGCCTCCTTCACATTCTGGCTCTACCTGCGTGATTGTAGAGAACATGAAGGCATGCTGACCTCATGGCTTGGGGCTTCTCATCTCCAATGTCAAAAAGCTATGTGATCCAGATTTCTCGCGAGATGCTGGCTTGGAGTCAGGATGTGAGTATTCCCAATATAAAGAGCAAAACACTTCCCATCCTATATGGGTCCAAACAAAATTGGGCCTCAGCAACAACTGTTCATCATGATGTGTTGCAGTATCATTCGGGAGTTTAAGCATGTGACATTGAAGATCAAACTGACTAATTCAAGCCTTGAAACAGAGATGCCCATTGAGCTAATGTTGCATGGATGACATACCATTGGTGCAATGCATGGAGTTTTGAAACATCAAGTTTTACTCCCCAAAGCAAGATTGCAGCTTGAACCAGACTTGAGGTTCTGATGCAACCTGGAACCAGAGAAGCCTGTGGGAGGAGTTTTTGGTGGGACAACTATTGTTGGATGGTGTGAAGTGGCAACAGCAGCACAAGCTTACAAATGCAATGGTCCAACAGCATTATTTTTTTGAGGGAAGGACTGCTTCTGTTGGGTTGAAGGAGGCCATTTCCCCTTGGTTCTTGCAGATCCCACATCATATGGGAAATTCCAACATCTTGGGATGCATGTGGGCATAGGTACAATCTGCTGGTCATAACCAGGTTAGGTGTCTAATGCTTTAGTGAGTGACCTCTACTCTGTTGAGAACTGAGAAAAGAAACAAATGGGTCTGTCATTTTGACTTATGGAAATGTATGTGATGTACCACAAATATAAATACAGTGAGAGAATGCCTGGGTGGCACAACATTCTCCTTGGACAAAAGCCAAGCCATTGCAGTTTACACAGGAAGAAATTTTCTTCATCATTCATGCAAATGAGACAAGCTGTGGAATGATGCTGGAAACATGCACATGATTCCAGCCCCACCCCTGCATTGAAATCCTGGTCCACCTTTCAAAACTGTTCCCATACATCATGTGTGTTACTGCTACACTGACCTGACTGAACATCTCTGTGCTGATCCAGAAAAATTCACTTAAATTAAATATTTGCTGGTCCAGCAATAAGGGTTTTCACATTGGTGCTACTGTGGCAAAAATGTTGATGCAGGTGGCAAAACATTGGGGTTGCATCAAGGACAGGCCACAAAACTACCCTTGTATTTTCAATGTAGGTTTTATTGCAGCATCAAAAACTGGTCTGGACTGATAAATTTGTACCCCATAGCAAATTGATGCAGCATCACCATTGATGTGAAAACCCCAAAGGGATGCTCCACAAAAAATAACTGAGAGAATATACAAACAAATTGCTGAATTTCCTTGCATCACACAAACATTTTGACAGCATGTCACCTGTTCAACCCAACAGAAGCACTTCTTCCCTCTGCACTTCAGTACGAGGTCCACACATGTATACAGTCAAAACAACATGAACACATATGGCTGATACATACAAGGACATATTGTGGGCTTGCAAAGTCTTTGCCTCTGATGAGAGATTTCGGTGTAATGTCTGCTTGTCTGTGTGCACAGACACGTGATTAAACAGACCTATGGAATGGAGGAGTAAATATTTTGTTCCCTTTCAGAACTAGGACCTGTTGGTCTTTCCTTTTGTCTGATTTCAGTGCTATTACAAGCTCTATGTCTGTGCAGTGGGAACTCAGGACCTGCTGTTTTCACCTGTCCCCATCCTGACCTTGGCATGCCGTGTCAGGTGTTGTTCGGTTCATTGACCATTCACAACAGGGTTTTGCATGCCCATGCCAAGTTACTTGCAGCACATCATACCTGCAGTATTGTGTGTACACACAGTGGGCTTTCTGATATCTTTTGCTAAAATCCATTGTCTCATGCCATTTTGCACAAGATATACAATTTTTGACAGCACAATGACCCAAACCATCAATGCTGATGTCAACCAAATGGGAATCTCACAATCAGACCACAACTGGACTGCCAAAATACAGACGTCTTCTTCAACATTAGAACAGTGATGTTGCATTGTTCTCATCACAAACAAGTCCCAGATAATATTGTGTTTGCTGTTTCAGAATGACTCCCACACACAGCCCATGTTATTTGTCATCAAAATCTGGAAAACACCTTTTCCATTTGGTTCAGTTGAATCCATCCAAATGCCAAATAATCCACACAAATTAAATAGCACATCGAGTCATAGATACATCAACAGACTTTTACACCAAATCATTCAGCTGATTGGAGATCAATTTGGCCACTAAATGGAGAGAGTAAAAGAACCATGGGTGGATCCTGAAGTTGATCCAGGGGCGAATCATAGACCTGCTCCAGGGAGAGATCCTGCACCTGTTCCAGGGGTGTACCTTGGATGGAGGGAGCGGATCCTGAATTGACCCCCAGAAGGGGGGCAGAAGCTGGGTCTGCCCCTGGGGTGGAACCTGCATCTGGATTCCAGAGCCCCTGCAGAGTGTGTTTTGGGCCTGAGATATCTCTGTTTTGTTTCTGTTGTGGAGGGGGATTTTGTCAAGGAATTGCCAGGGGACAGGGTAGAACATTCCAGAATCATTCCAAAATTGTTATTTCATCATCAGATTTGGCACGTGACCTCAGGTGTTTCCTGTGACTTTTCCATCTGTTGCAGGAATCTTTCCACTTGGACTGAATCTTGCTTTTGGATTGCTTTCCCTGCACCAAAACTCATCAGGAGAACTCCAGACTTGTTCTCCAAGATAATGATCATACAGATTGCATTCAAAACCTGACAATGGAACTCAATATGCTGGTGCATCTTCGCATAAGTAAGTTCTACAGTCAATATACAATCAACACAAGACACTTCAGGGTCAGGCCACTTTCAGGACATTCAGGATATTTCTGTCTGCAACACAAAGGCCCAAGAGATGGTGGACCAAGTTGAACTGAACAGTTCAATACACACTCAGAAACTTTCACTGCTGAGTCAACTGCAGAATTCACACACCAGGGAACATTCACAAGTTTCATGCACAGTGGCCAATCTGGAAAATAGCCCATGTGAAGACACATTTCAACAAAAACTCAAAAAATGCAAAATGATTTTAGAGGATTAAATTAGTTCCTAATTGGTCAGATTAGTTTGGTATGCTGTGTGATGAATGAACTCCATAAGCCCAAAAGGCAAAAATTGATGACTTTCCAAAAAAGTCACACACTCTTGCTCCTTGTCCCTGCTAATTGGTCTGATTGGTTTGAAAATCACAGCGAGAAACTCCATATGTTATGTTGACCACTGGAACATGCACTGATCAGGCTTTATCCATGAAAATTTCTCACCTACCAGGAGAAAGAAGCAACAGAAATAAAATTTTGAATGCCCCCTCCCAAGGAATTTTTGGTTCTGAGAGACAGTGGAACATCAGCTTCCATTGGAACTGCACATTTCAAGATATCCAGAAGAACAGAAGGTTGTGGTGACAAAGCTAAGTATATTTTGACCACACTTTGTTCTCTCCCAGAAGGAAGATTTCTCACAAACTCTGCAGTCTCATTCTCATTGAGCAAAAGAAGTACTGTTCAAATAAGACAAGACCAACATTTTATCTTTATTCTAATGCAGATTTGCAAGGAGTCAATTGAGTGAAAAACCTCTTGCACACATGTTTCCCTGTGTGTGGGTGTTTGCCCATGAAACAAGCCCAGAAGACAAATACTTGATTCTCTCCATTTCAGGAAACATTCACTTTTCTAGTCAATAAGTCTAGTCACCACAATACAAGAAAACTATTTTCCAGTTGTGAAAAAGTTTATTTGTCAGATGTGTGAAATTTTCTCCCTCAGAAAGAATCACTCCTAATTGGGAAACTAGCATAAGTCTTTGCACAAGTAATATGGTTTGTTTGTGGAGCTTCTGCCTATGTGGTACAGTTTTGGCAATGTGCTTCCAAACCAGTGGCTGTGCAAATGCAGTTTATCACAGGCATGAAAAAAATGTTTCACTGGTTGGAGAAACTGGAGTCAAGGTCACAGCAAAACATCTTCAACACTGTAGCCTTTGGTAAATTATCCTGTTTTTCTGTTTCTGGGATACACAATTTAATGTGTGTCTGAGCATTGTCACAGGATCCCAGTTTTAAAATGCATTTTCCAACAGGTGTACTGCTGATCCCCTGTGTGTGGGATACCAGTTTGAACCAGGACAGGACAACAACTGTGTCCCCATACTGATGAACAGGACAGGAGAACTACATTTCACAACAGGACTGACTCAACTCTATGCAAAAGGTACTTGAGACACTGCTGACTGTGAGTGGACTCAGCTCAAGTTTATTGACACCTGACCCAGAAAATAGAATAATTGTGATATATCTTTGTTCAGACCAATGTTTCAACAACAATTGTTCTGGAGACAGTACTTGTTTGGTGGAGTATGGAACCTACATCTGTGCATGTGGCCCAGGTTTCAAAGGTCAACGGTGTGACACAGAAGAATGCCAGGCTGAATCATGTTTCAACAATGGAACCTGTGTTGAAGAGGCTTATGGCTTAGATTGTAACTGCACTGAAGGTTTCAATGGCACCAGATGTGAGAACAACATTGATGACTGTGCTCCTGTGGACCCCTGTCTGAATGGAGGAACCTGTCAGGATGGGATCAATGCTTACAACTGCATTTGCCTCTCCAACTACACAGGGCTGACTTGTGAATCACACTGTGATGGTAACTAATTACAATTTTTCTTGGAAAAAAGCATCTTTTCCTGGTAATATTTGTCCATGGGAACATGTGATCTGAAAATTATTTTCAGCCAGGAATGGTGTTGGAGAACATGAGTTCTACTTTCCTTTTGAGTCAGAAGCTGGAATTACCCTGATGTATGGAGCTCAGCTGACAAACCATGGAAAGGTCAGTCCTACCACCAGAAAATCTTTGCTTTCTTTAGCATATGCTCATCAAGAGAATTCACATTAATTGCAACATGTCATTGTGAGTGATATTTACCATTGTCAAGACAGAATTTTGTGTTCTTCAGATTGACAAAGGCATTGAGACCAACCACACCCTGCAGCAGTATGTAGACCTGGGGAACCTGAGCTCTGCCTGCATCACCATCCCTGAGACCTGCATCTCTATGGGTTATGGTGGAGGTTCAGTCACCTACTGGCTCTATCTTATTGACTGTGGGAATTTCAGAGGACTTATAACCTCCTGGCATACCGGTGTCTCTGGATTCCAAACTTTTTATATCAATGGAGATTTTGAGTGAGAACATTGGCTTATCCTTGACACCGTTCAAAACTGATTTGTGGTGATTTTCACATTTTATGTGTTTTATGTGTATCTTTCTCACACAGCACACTCATACACACACAAGAGCACCGGATTTGGGCCAGCCTTGGCAATGTACCAATGGGGCAGTGGACACATATCGCAGTTGTGTTCAATGGAACTCATGTCATTGGGTTCCAGGATGGGATTAAAAGGGCACAGTCCAGTGGCTTTTCTTCTGCAAACCATGCACCAGGCACTGGTCATGTCTATGTGGGAAAATTTTCCTCAGGTATTTATTATTTCCAGTTGAACTGGGCAGGTTTAAATGCTGTTGATCCAGTATTAACATACCACTGATTGCCTACCAGCAAACTTAAACTATCTGGCAAGCCTAAGGATGGATGAACTGGCCTTCTGGAACAAACCCCTGACTGCAGAGGAGGTTTTCTCTGTCATGGACATTGGCATCAGCATCCCAACTACAACTGAGAGCCCCTCCATCCCAACCACTCAGAGTCCCTCACATGGTAAAATAGCCTTTGTAGTGTGAAGTTCAGACTTTAGGCTGTCAGCAATGAATTTTCAAAGTGCCCTTTGGATGGCAAACATGTCATTGTAATTTGTTCAGTTTGGACTGGTGGTGTGGGAGAAGCAGAGTTCTACTTCCCTTTTGAGACAGACACTGGACTCACTCTGGTCAATGGATCTCATCTGACATCCTTTGGAAAGGTCTGTCTTTCACAACAAAAGTGATTTTGTTTGAGATACATCACCATTGACCTCAGTTGTTGAGTGATGGTGTGCAAAATTAAAATGAACTGTATCTATTAGATCAACAATGGTGTTGAGATGGAAAAGACCCTGAAACATGCGGACCTTGGGAACCAGAGCTCTGCCTGCATCACCAGACCAGAGACCTGCATCTTTTTGGGTTAAGGAGGAGGCTCAGACACCTTCTGGATCTGTCTGATTGACTGTGGGGAGTATGAAGGCATGATCACCACATTTGATGGTGGTACCTCTGGATTTCACATATTTTGTTCATCTGGAGATATCAAGTGGGTGTTGTGTCTGTGGCACCTTTCAATGTGGTGTCTGTCACTGGGCGCCAGTGAGATAAGGTCAAAAGTGTTTTCTCTATGTCTGTCTTTTAATCTCCAACAGGACATTTCTGCAAACACATGAACAGTGGAGTGAAGTTAGTCATGGAGCTATACCTCTGATAGACAGGTGGATCCATGTTGCAGCTGTTCTGAATGGAACAACTTTGATTGCATATCGAGATGGTGAGAATGTGGCACAAGACAATGGGAACCAAGGAAGTTACCAACCAGGCACTGGTCAGGTCCTGGTGGGAACTGCTTACATAGGTACAGAACACCTGTACACAATATCTTGGGACAACAATCATTGTGAGTTGTGTTGTCTTGGCTGTAACACCATAATTTTGCTGTCATCTATTATATAGGAATGCTGGAAGGTTTTGCCAGTTTCATAATGGATGAGCTGACCTTCTGGAACAAGGCTCTAACTGCTGAGGATGTGACTGCTGTCATGGACCATCACAACAACTGAGATTGGTCATCATGGCAACTGAGACTGACCATCATCACAACAACTAAGGCTGACCATCATCACAACTCAGACTGACCATCAGCATAACAACTGAGACTGACCATCACCATATCAATAGAGACTGACCATCACTGCATCAACTGAGACTGACTATCACTACAGCAATGGACACTCACCATCAGCATAACAACTGAGACTGACCATCACCATATCAGTAGAGACTGACCATCATCGCAACAACAGAGACTGACCATCACAGCAACTCAGACAGACCATCACCACACAGCTGTGCCTGACAACAACTGCTGTGGCTGAACATGACAACAACTATATGTCAACTCAGAGGGACAAAACAAAACCAACTGAGACCAGCAAGAAAACAAGCTTGAGAGGGGGAACACATCAAGACAAATATGCAGTGAGATGAAGTTAAATTCAAGACAAGAAGGCAGATCACATTTAATTCTTGACCAGGTTTGAAGCAAAGAGACACTCTTTAAGAATTGGAAACTTGTGGTATGACTTGGGCCAAATAGAAATGGAGGGACACAATGTTACAGTTAACAAGTGAACAAACATATTGATATTGAGTTGTGAAGGTTTTAGTTTTGATTGGTTGAATATACTTGGCAGCTTCTCAGACAAGAAAATGCTCTGGTGGTTTTCCCGGCGCCCCCCCCCCCCCTGAAAGAAAATGTCCTTTTGATTCTCCCAGGCAGCTTCTCTTGGCTTCTATTCAGAGTCACTGTTTGACACAGAGAGGCACCTGAAGGACATCAGACAAAAGTTTTCACACAGTCTGAAAGCTGCCTAAAAATTTCGTTTCAACTTTCGACTGTACATGAAAATTTTGTTTCAACTTTCGACTGTCAGAGTTTCTGGTTTGGAGAATGTGTGTTGTGTTGGTTTTGTAGCAAACAGTATAGAAATTTGTGTGCAGTGTATAGGAATTTGGAGTTCAGAGATACATTTGGAAATGTGCATAGTTTTAGAGTAAGATATTCACAATTTTGCAAATTGTTTTCAATGAACTATGGATGATGAAGGATTAAGAAAATGGTGTTTAGAAGAACATGTTTGGAGTTTTCACATTGTTCTTTTGGAGTTCAGAAGAAATGATTTTGTCTGAAGATTTAACACACATTTTTGAACTCTGACATCTTTTCAGTTGACTGTTTGTTGTGTGGTGTTGACTTTTTCCATTCTCTGATTGGACAATGGCAAAATTGCTAGTTGGTCCCAGAGTGCATCAGGATAAGACGTGAATGTGAAATGAATTGTTTTTCCCCACCTTGACCAGACAGGCTATAAACACTATAAATCTAGTGAAAGTTTCAATCTGGAGTTATTCACTCCCAGCAACAGATTCTCCAAAGAATATTTCATTCAAGTCGTTTTCCTGTTCCGTACAAAATTACTGTGCAGCAATTTGTGAAACCGTCATGAGCAGAATGTTTGGAGCAAGTTTTGTCATGCAGAGTTAAAAAAGAATAACAGTGTCAATAACTGGACAAAACTCTATCTGGGGTTTGAGTGAGTGATCTAACTTCAGAGTCTCTTCTTGAATTTTCATCTCAGGAAATAATGTTTCCTGTGCCTCTATATTGTACAGCTTTGTTTTTCTGCTCTTGTCTTGTGAACCTCAGACAATTTGCTGGACACTTTTAGACTTCTTCCCTTTGAACAAAGCAATAAATGTCCTTGTGACACATAAAGGTTGCTGTACTGTCCAATGCCCAAACCTGTATTTACAATATGGAAAGCATCCAACACCAAGAGAACCCTGGGATATTGTTGGTGGTTTGGTCATCGGTTCCACCACTCTGGCAATAAGGGGTGCACCTGGGCAACAAGCAGGTCCACAGACCACATGATGATTTCAACAGAAATGGAAATATGTTCTCAACAAAAGAGACACCCCAGGCATCTGCCAACAACCTACAATCAGAACTAACAATTGGCTTGTGCAAGAATGTGGCACCTTTATGAGGCTTAAACCAAGTCCTGAATGTCTGTCATTCACTTACTTGCAGTACAGGATGCAGCACCAGATATTGGGCTTCCATTGTGGTGCATCTGAATTGAATGAAACCCTGTCAGCACAGTTTGGCATGGCCTAACACTGGTTTTGTTTTTGTGTGCAAAGCTTCCAGCAGAAAAGACAGAAAATACTGAGATGGTGAAAATATTTCACATGTTACCAATATACCATTCACAAACTGCCTCATTCACTGAAATATTGGAATTTGGTTTCTGTGTGAACCGTTTTTCCTGATTTGCACCAGGTACCGGTCGAGCGCAAGCAAAAAACATGGGAACCAACCTGTTAAAACAAAGGTTTCTGCCTGTCAAAAGTTAAATTTCTTCTCCAAATCAGGTACAACCAAAATGTTGGCAAGGCCAGCTATTTTTCTTGCGAAACAGACAGGGAAATGACACACATGGCAGTGTGGGCTTCCATGTAATTTGGGAGCTTCAAATATTGGGACAAAAGAGTTGCATCGCGAACTCTCTGTTGCCGAAGGACACCACATGGAATGGGCTTCTTTGGTGATTTGCGCCGAGTACCGGTCAAGCTCCAACACAATTGGCATCCTCTTCCAAAAGTTGTGTACAGCAGTTTCTCTATGAAAATAGTACTCAATTGTATTGATATTTGATGTTTTGCTTTGTTCTTGATCAAGGACAAGGCACCAGGAAGGAAATTGATCAAAATGGCTCCTTGGTGATTTGGCTGTGTTCCAAATTGCTCTTGCCTGGGACTTTTGACTTTTAAGTACAATGGGTCATGTGTGAGGTGCAAATCACGCCAGTTCCACAGGCTCACCCCACAACAGACAAGGAAACCCTGGTAGGGTTTGGCCCAAGTTTGCACAGACAGGTCCACTGACCCAGAAGTTTCAGAGTGTGCACAACGAGAGTAAATTGATGAAGCAACTAATGTGCACTCCCTCACTGACATTTCTCCATAAGGCACAACCCAAGGACAAAACACGCACATAAAGTTCCACACAACTTGTCCTTTACACCATTGACTGTGACCTGTAGAAAATTGTGCACAACAACGAAACATTTTGAGGGCAACTTCAGTGACATATTTACCTGTTGTGTCCTTACTTTTGTAGCACAGGGTGTGACATTTCGCTGAACTTCCTGCCTGAAGGGCTTGACATTATTCTACACTGAACATCCAAACTTCAGGCATTTGCAAGTGACCAAAGAATTGACAGCAATTTTTTACAGGAGAATCCCAGGTGGTTTAGGTAAGATTGTCCAAGAACTCAGTTTCCACTTGATGGTGTAACAGCAAAAGAAAACTTGTCAGAAAACTGATAGAACTTTTTTTCAGGACTATGGCCCAGCAACATCAGTTTCAGGGACCATTGGTTGCACTGTGCTTTGTCTTTTGTGTAATTCATGCCTCAAATCTTCATAATAAAATTTATAATAAAGTAAAAAACACTCAGGGAACTGAAGGAGGAAACTTTCCTTCTGTGTCAGTGGTGGCATGTTCAATCAGGTGGGTACCATTTCAGCTTTGGGTACATTTCCTTCAGAATTGGGTATTTTCTCACAACTGCATGAAATGTTTGCTATTTTCATAGAAACTATTTCTTTTTTATGCAGATGCTCCCTCTTGAGCTCATGTTTTGCTTTTCAATTTCATAATGTTGGAAACAATGTCAAATTATCATGAATACAAATACAAATCAGAATTTTGATGAAAGTGTTGGGGTCAAATTGTTCAAACATGGTATGGGTACCCAATTCCAAATACATCTGTTTTTTCCTGTGAGACTGAGAAATGCTTGAATTGACTATTTTTTGATTTTGTGTACACCGGTGTGTCTTGTCTCCCTTGTTCGTGTTTCAGCTGCAGCTTGTGATGAAGGTTTCACCGGCCCAAACTGTGACACAGACCTGATTGATCAGTGTCTGTCAAACCCATGTCAGAATGGTGGAACTTGCACCGATGGCTCTTTGTCCTACAGCTGTGAATGTTTTACTGAGTTCTCTGGAGTAAACTGTGAGACTGGTATGAAAAATACTCAGGTGTATTTGAAGGTTACCGACTGTCTGTTCTATTATTGGTGCCCTGTCACATCTTTCTGTTCTCAAGAGTTAGCCAACAGTGCCACATGGATACGCCCCATTCTCTGGTCAAAGGGAAGTCCACTTTATTACAATGATTTTGAGGAAGTGTATGACTCCATGGACATGGTCAATGGAGCTTCTCTGGTGCCTGGAGGAAAGGTTAGTTCAGCCACCCATGCCTTTGTGAAATTTGTTTGTACCAACAAGCTTGCAGCACTTGGCAATTACCTGCCCTCTAACTATGAATGTCCACAAGCCTCCTCAAATTTCCTTCTGATTGTATGGTCAAAGTTGTTTTCATCACAGGTGGGAAAAAGCCTGCAGACCCTGAGAGCAAGCACACAGTATGTCACCATTCAGGGTGGCTTCCTCCCATGTTTCATTGATGGACAGACCTGTGGGGTTGAGGGGGCAACTGTGGCCCTGTGGATTGACATTGTAGAGTGCCCCAACACGGAAAAAGCACTCAAAATCAAGCACAATAAGAAAACAATGCTTATGTATTGTCGCGGGGATACACATGTGGAGTAAGTATCTGGTTACACTCCTGGGGGTGGAAAGCAAGCACCTCATCCACCCTGTTTTGTTTGATACGGCTTGCATCAGCAGTTTCCACTGTGACTTCTGAGATTTAAACAAATTATTTTCACAATCTGAAGCAAATGAGCTTGACACTTTTTTTATGCTTTGTTCAACAAAGTTAAGGAATTCTTTACCTGTCCATAATCTCTCATAAAATGATTTGTTGTTTCTTATTTTCTTCACAATATTGCTTTTATTTCAGGTTTCACTTGAGTGATTGGAATGACATATTTAAGAGGGATGTATCAGCAATGCCAAGCAACTGGTTCCATCTTGGCTGGGTTGTCTATGGGATGAATACACATGAGGGTTCCATGGTCTATATAAATGGGATTGACCAGGATCATCAGACAAATGTGAAGAGTTCCTGGACCACTCCCAGTGGAGAGGAGGGCCAGGAAGGAACCATGATCTACATTGGGGCCAGAGAAGGAGGGTCAGATGCTGCCAGTGCTCTGGTTGATGAGCTTCTAATCTTCACTGAGCAGCTCAGCCAGAGTGACATTCAAATGCTGGTCAATGATGTTTAGTTGTTGTCATTGGGGCACTGTTCAGGTGTGAAACAATAGCTTTATCAAAAATGAATTTACAAATTGACGAAATATGTTCCAAAGTATAAATGCATTTTTGTACCAATTGAACAAGTTGAAAATAAAGTTACATCTTCAGGAAATAGAATTTTGTCATCTCAACCAGGAAGCAAACTTGCTGTTAACTATCCACATATTTATGTATTTGGGGGACATTTTGATATGTGAGGGCCATGGCATTGAGGCCTGTCTCCTTCTTAGGAGTCTCCTACCTGAGCTGCAGTGTTATGGGAGGTCCACAGCTTCTCTGTGTGAAAGCAGTTTTTCTTTTCATGAACAAGAGATGCATTGGCATGTTTCTGAAATGCAAAAACACTGGAAGCTTACTTATATTTGTGTGATTTAGAGATAGTGATTTGCTAGGGTTTTGGTACACGGGTTCAGTTCTGATAGGGGAGAGGGCTTCAAGGATGGAGGGTATGATGTCTGCCTCCACTGCCAATGAGTACTTTGTCTGTCCTGGTGGGATGTCAAACAGTATCACAAGAAAAGTTCTGCAGGGAAAAGATACACACTTTGCCCAAAAAATTACTTCCACTGCTCCATCAACTCTATCAAAGCAGGGGGAGGGTTCACAGTCCAGCCAAAAGCCAAGATTCAGTGTGCACTCAAAAGTCAAATACCTCAGTTCCAAAGGGGAGAAGTGAGCAACTTCGCCAGGGCAACTGGGAAATGAATTTAGAAGTGGTTTCATTGACATCATTTCTTTTCAGACCAAAATTCACAAACATTGTCACTTGTTGAGAAAAGTAAATTGTTTGTGGGATATGTCAGTAGATCTGCAACTTTAAGACTCCAACCCTATCAAAGAACTCGCAAAAGCATTGTTTTGCTTTGTTCCCCACTCCTGAAAAGGATCCTTGAGCAAACATCTTCTTCTCATTTTTTTACATCATGTGCACATGTTCTTCTGTGCTCAAGCATTGTAGCTACAGAAACAAAGCCTTTGTCTCTGGTATGTTTCACACAAGTGAATCTTCAGGATTCACACAGAGAGAATCATATTGTGTTTGGAGGTTGCATGTGTTTCCATTTGATGAAATTTTGTTCAGAGACCAGAGACTCAGCTGGTGTGTGTTGGTTCAGGAGATGTTTTTGTTTCAGGTGTTCTTGGGGGATTCAACATTGAAAATGTTCACACCTTGAGATGAATCCTTGAGATGCAAGGAACACAAAGGCAGAAACTGTTCCTTTAGGGGACCAGGGGTCCTGAACAGCCTGTTGCCAGCCATGGAAGCTCATTCTCAAGAAGATGGAGCACCCTTACCCCCTCACCAGGTCCACGCTGATACCAAATTCAAACTTTGCAATCAAAACCCACTCAGCACTGTTCATTGGGTGGATCCAAACCAGGGTGGGGCTCATGCCTCTCACAATGTCGAATGCACTAGAATTGTGTGGCACAGGAGCAACACATGCCAATTTCGCATGCTAAAATTTGCCAGAGCTGGCCCCATACGTGTTTTTGCGTACCCAGTGTTTGTAACAACTGCCTGTGATTGAGTGAAGAAAATTTCATTCTCCTTGGTGAACATTTTTTGTCACTTTTGAAGCAGATTCAGCTGACAGTCCCAATTTTGAGAGGGGTTTTTCTGTTGGCAATTGAAAATGAAATGGGATTCACCACACACAAGGAGGGACAAGGAACAGCTCCTGAAGAAGGTTGAATCTGGTTTGCATGTAGATACTGAGAAAAATCACTAAGGGGTAAGCTGAATAGTTTTTACAAATCATCCCAAATCCACTACCATAAAATACACTCTTTGAGAAAAGCTTCCTTTTCTGTTTCTTTGTTCTAGAAAAGGTGCCCTGAGTGAAGCCTATTGTTTCCTTTGTGTTCATCTGGTCAGTTATTCTTCTTTGCAATGGAAACAGAAATCATTTTTCTTTCTTTTTGTCCTGTAAATTCATTGTCTAAAATTCATAACTGAAAGAAATAGTGAGCAATGATGGAGTTGTGCTTGTTGCTCTGTGGCAAATTTTATGCAGATTTACTGCAGGTGGCCAAGTTGTGTACTGCCGATCATGTGAACATCTGGAGCATCAGGTGCCGTTCTGAGCAAACACCAGGAAGTGAAACCGCTCAGCATTCATGGAAAGCAGATTCACTGGAACACAACATGTGGAAGTTGGTCTGACTATTATTCAGGTGGCAATGACACTTCCACTTTGCTAATGTTTGTTTTCTGAAAGACAAATTGTCCCACAACGAACAGAAATCAAAAGGCGAAATCTGAAAAACAAATATGTTTTTGTTGCTCAAGCCATGAATCGTTCAGGTTGAGTCTGGTTGTATCACATTGAACACCAATAGTCAAGCAAACTAACAACTGAAACTCTACAGCAGAGTTGGAGCTAGTTTCTTGTCCAACATTTTCTGATTCAAATGATCATTCTGTCAATTGTGACTGTGTTTGCTTGTGTTTGCTTTTGTGATGCCACAATATCAACAATCCCAGCCAAGGCAGCCAATCAGAAATGTATCAAATGTTGGTTCAATTATTTGTCCACATTTTCCTTTGTTTTGGTTCAAAAAGTAAGTCAGCAGCGCAGAATATTTCACAGCAATAACATTTTCTCTCAGGGTTTTGTTTTCATGATCAAACTGACAAAATCTTTGAAAAAGGTATCAGAAATGGTAAACAGAGGAGACATCTTTGTCCAAAATACAACAAGGGAACTAAAAATGATACACTGGATTCCAAAAGAAACAGAAAGATATGGGCCTGAAGAGGTTTGTTCAAATCACAACATATGGCCAAACAAAGAGAGACACAGTTTGTTGTTTATTCAAGGTAAAGGAATAAGGCACACTAAGTCTCCAGCTGGACAGTTCAGAAATGTCAAATACATAGAAGAAGTACCCTACCCAGAGAGGGAAGAACTGAGATGCCTCTATGCCTTTGAACATTTGCCATCTATTTACGCTTTAAAGATTGATAGATATTCATTTCATATTCACACTTTTCTCAGACTGAACATATCAGTTTTCAAGCTTCAGGTTCTCTCATACAGTGTAGCCCAATGTTCAAATGATCATATTTTGGTGGAGAGTGGAAGGTGGTTTGAGCTGAGGTTTTGTGGAAAACACAACTATGTGTTCAATATCTTTCCCGGCTCAAATGTGATAAAAGTGTCAGAAGTATTCCATGTTCCATTTAAGAGCAAACAAGTTCACTTTGCATTTGCTGTTATGGATTCAAACATAATACAGTCCAATCCTGCCGTTAGCTTTCCTCGATTTGTTTCTCATTTGAGATACTATCTGTTTGCCATGAGGATGGTGTCAGAGACTCACCAAGTGAGAGTCAAACATTTCCAATATATCCAAATAGTTGCTTCAGTGAAAGAATTTTACAGCTTTGAAATTTGGGATGGCCCAGGAAAGAGGTCTAAACATGAAGCAGGTGTCCACTTTTCATCTGGTGAAAAAAGCTACACATCATCAACATTTGTTCTTTTCATGTCTCTTGTTAGCAAATTTGAGAAGATAACAACAAACAACATGGATTTTGCTGCAATAGATTTGAAGTGTGATGTCATTCATTACTTGGGTCATAACAATCAAAGAATGTTTCCATTGAACCCAACAAGAACAGTGAATTGTGCAACACTTGTTGCACCTCAACAAAATTCAATAAATCTGACTGTGGGAGGCTTTGAATACACAGGCGAGCCTAACACCTTGCTATGTGACTGGGCAGGAGTTGCTGCATATGATGATACCCAACAGCTCATATCAAGTGAATGTGTTAAAATCTTGGAACAACACTCATTTTATGACATTTGCACATGCAATCAATCTCCAGAATCCTCTTCCTGGTACAAACTCCATGCCATAATTTACCAGAAACAAACCAAGAAGTATGTACATCCTGAAATTGAACACAACAAAAGTATTTACTCTCCAAATAACTTGACCCTGGTTTGGTATTCATTCAAGGAGTACGGAATCATTTCTGCCAATGTGTCAATTACAACAACCAATTGCAAGGTGAAAACATTGACCTTCTGTCCAAGTGGGGCTCTTCATTTTCAATCATCTGAGGTGTGTCTTGTTGTGCAAGTACTTCATTCCCAACATCACCTGGAAGCAAGATGTAAAAAAACAAGACATTATATTTTTGGAGCACCGCACAACCAATCTTATTCCTTGTCAGTGACTGGATTTATTGATGGTGAGCAAGAAAAAGTTAATCATGTCCATTCCAGATATTGACGCGGGTCACAATAATAATTGTATGTGTGTTTCCCAGGAAGGATTGACATGTTCACCCCAGCAGGAGGGAAGACAGACTCCAGACAAATATTCATGGGGCAAAGTGAAGGTATACCCCGGACTCCACATGATGTTGAGCATATCTTACTTCCTCATTTTCCAAAATCCCATAAAACTGTTCTTGGTGGATATTATTTTCACCTTCACTCATCTGGGACACAACTGACCAACAATGTAATTATATATATGAACACCTGGAATTTTTCCCAATATACTAACTGGTTTGTGTTTGTACACAATGCCACAAGTACCACACAAAGAAACTTGCAACTTTCTGATGGCAAACTCTACCCAGCACCAAAGTTGCTTGAAGTTGAACACCGATATGTTAAAGATGTTCAAGCTATCTACTGGGACCTCTGTGGCATCAGAAGGAGGCTAGCATTTGCTGTCAACCTGCTCTCACTCACCAACGTGTGAGTTCCGTTTATTCTTTTATTGTGCTTCAATTTTGCCAGTTTTCAAAATTCTGAGTTTTATGCTGAATTGTGCATTTTCTGTGGCATTTTTCATGGCAATGTTATGTGCTCAAAATGTAAGTTTTTCATTTTCATTGTTGTCAAGTTATCCCATCTTCAATGTTTCCTTTTCAGGTCAGCCTGACACTCACTGCAGTGTATGAAAGGGACTATCCACAAGGCTTCTGGACTGGATGTTCTTCCTATATAGATAACTATATGTATGACTGTTATATCACGAATGTTCTGATGTTTAACAGGTTACCAAACTTCATATTTGCCCACTTGAGAGGGTATCCAATGGACTTTTCTGCAGAGATTAACACATTTGACCAACCAAGAAACTTATCTTTGGAGATTTTGTGGTTATGTAATATCCTAGATATTTATCAAGGAGATTGTACTCACAAGGAGTGTGACAAAAATTTAACAGGGGCACTCATAGGTGCAAAGTGTTTCAATTTGACAAAAATTGGAAGAGGAAACACACCTGACAAAGAACAACCCCTGTTACAATATCATTTTTGGCAGAACCACCACATGGCCATATTCAGACTGACCAAGCAGGCAACTTGGGAAGAGTCCTCAGACCAGTGCAAGTTAATAGGAGGTCATCTCCCTGTCTTCAACAGCAGGGAAGATGTGAGGAACGTTGTTGCCCTCATGATGACATCGTCGCCTTTCTTTATTCGCCAGGCTGAAGTTATACCTCTTGGTTTGAAGCTGTGGGTGAGTATTCTCTACCCATAGCGGAAGTATCCAGACATGTTATTGAAAGATAATAACTTGGTGTGTGAATTTATTGAGAAAAATAATGTTTGTGAGATGTATTTCTGAGATGCTCAATATGATTTTCTTGCAGGCAAAGTGGCAGACACAAAATCCAGTGAGCTTTCTGCACTGGACAAACAGTACAAGGACTGTCTACAGAAAATCAAAAAGTTTCCAAGTCAATGTGTTTTTGATGTCACAGGTGAGTACCCAAGACTGTGACAATCAGACACTAGAAATGCAGACTTTCTGCCACAACAAACTCCAAAATAGAGCCTGTAGATGTTCTGTGCTGCTACTTCACAACTTTGCTGACCTCACATGGGCAACAGTTGGTTGTAATAGCAAACTTTCCAAGTACATTTTGTGCATGATTCCAAAAGGAGGACAGGTACAAAACTATTCATATGTCCTGCTAGAACACCAGAGTTGTGAGAAATTAAGTATTTATAAAAACAATTCTTGCTTCAAGTTTGAGTGGTTGTCCAGCAATATTATTAAGGATAGTGACTGTTTTCCTCAAGTTTCCTCATTTGAATACCTGTTCAATGCAGTTTGGATTGACAACCCTTGGGCAATGTTTGGCAATCAGCATCACATGATATTTGTCAGAAGAGTTTTCACAAAATTCCATTTGGATTATGTTTCGTTTCGCCAGAACAACCCAGTCAGTGGATTTTGTTTGAACAAAACAAAAGCCACAGCAGCTGCAGTTCACCTGAACACTTTTGTTTGTGATGACAATACTTACATTTCAGCACAGTTTGTTTGTGATTCCAAAATTGACTGTCCAAAGCATGTTCAAACAGATGAAATATCATGTGAATACTCACCCCAGAAGATTTCAAAACAATGTAAATGTCACAAAGACTCAAACAAAATTACCACAACATTTAGTTTGTGTTACAGCAGTCTAGAAAATAAGTGCTTGCCATATATTTTTCAGGAAGATATTTTAAATTTGACACAAACAGACTTTTCACTTTGCAGGAATAAAGATCAGATTCCTTGCAGTACAGACAATATATATTGCTTCCATGTTTCACAGATTTGTAGCTACACCACAGATGAATCTAGAAAGTTGCATCCTTGCAAACATGGTGAACATCTACAACAGTGTGCAGAGTTTGAATGTAACCTGATGTTCAAATGTCCATTTTACTATTGCATTCCATGGAGTTATGTCTGTGATGGAAAATGGGACTGTCCATTTGGATCAGATGAGTCAGAAAAAATTCTGTGTGGAGCAAGTAGGCAGTGTGTTAGGTTTTTTCAATGCAAAGATAGCCAAATTTGTATTCATATAAAATTTACTTGCAATGGCAAAGAAGATTGCCCTCATGGAGATGATGAAGGTATTTGTCAACTGAGCACCATAACCTGTCCTGTACAATGTCATTGCTTGACATTTTCAGTTGCATGCCACAATATCAGTATCACAGCAGATTTTATGAAGTCTATTTCTGTGTTCAGAATCTTTTTCTTTGCCATGACTTCATCAAGGTCACCAAATATTGTGACAACACCAGGTATAATCAGTCTCACTGCAAAGCATCTGAACATGCCCCACTTTTGCAAACAGTTGGAAATTAATACTACTTTGACAATACTGGATGTACAATTCAGTTGTGTTTCAAATATCACTTCAAATTGTTTCACAGAGCAAAATTCCCTCATTGCAATTTATTTGAACAACAATAAAATAACAGAGATTCACCTTCATGCATTTAACAATCTGGTTCATCTAAAATTTTTGAATATCTCACACAACAGATTGTGCAGAATGGACCGAGACTCATTTGTCAGTCTCCCACTCTTACAATTTTTGTCAGTCATCAATATCAGCCTCAAAGAAGTTGAAGTCCTACAGAATTTAGAAAATTTAGATTTCAAGTACCTTGAGGCAAGTGACTTTGTCTTTTGTTGTGTAAAGCAAGACACAATAAACTGCTCACTTGACATGCCATGGTTTGTTTCTTGCTCAGACATTTTGATAAATATTTCAATAAAAATTACTTGTTATACAATGTCAAGTATCATTCTTTTTAATGTTTTGTCAATAATATTACATTCAGTATCACACAACAACAATTCAGAAAAAGCCAAAGCCAATAATTTTTTGGTGATTGCAGTGAATGTTGTTGATATCTCTTGTTCTCTCCCTTTACTTCTGTTGTGGATTGAAGATCTTATTTACAAGGGAAGATACATTCTTTTGGTATGGAAATCAAGTGCAGTCTGCTACATTATTTCTGGGTTGTTTCTTTTCTATAATTATCTGTCTCCATTTGTTCTGGGTCTTCTGGCCTTGTCAAGACTCATGGTTGTTGCAAAACCACTTGAGACAAGATTCACAGAAGCATCTTTTGTATTGAAAGTTATTTTTGCTTTTTTTGGTATTGTCTGTGTCTTTGTAGTAATTTGCACTCTCCTTTTGTGGATTATCAATCATTTTGTTTTGAATTCTGACATTCCATTGACTGTCTGCTCTCCTTTTGTTGATCCACAAAACCTGAATACTTTGACAAAAATATTTACTTGGATGATGGTGAGTTTCCAGATGGTGTCAATCATCACAATCATTGTGTTCTATGTGAAGTTGTTTCTGTCACTCAAAAAATCACAAGAAAAAGTCAAAAATGTTGTATCAAAGCAGAGAGATAATTTACCATTGGTTCTGCAGTTAATTGTCATCACAGGTTCCAATATTTTTTGTTGGATTCCCAGTTGTGTAATATTTCTGGTTTCAATATTCCTGGACCAGTACCCTATCAAGATGATTGTTTGGACCATCATAGCTGTGACTCCAATCAACTCTGTTCTCAATCCTATTGTATTTATTGTCTTAGTTTGTAGGAAACTTCTTTCCTCAGCTGATGCAAAAAATTAATCAGGTCTGTGCACTGAATTGATAGTTGAGCAACCACTGGCCTTGAGCCAACTTGGTTCAATCTCAGGTGTGTTAAGATTGCCCAAAACTGCTATGTTTTGCTTGTTCAAATAAAATTCAATTCTCAATAAAATTCAAAGGTCTGTATCCAAACTGAATTTTTGGCTGCCATGATTTCCAGTTGATTGCAGTTTCTTTTCTCAGCTTTGGGCTCTGCCAGACCGAATCCGAAAGGTAATGGACAAAAGAAAACTGCTGGTGTCACATTTCACATTCAGACTCATTCCACAGGTCACAACAGTCCATTTCAAACTTGTGTTAGAAGATTAATTTTGTTGTGTTTGTCTGTACACAGTTCAGGTCACAGTCAATCAGTAATGAGTGAAGGCCAAAGGCATTCAAATTCAGACAAAAGCATGGTTTTTGTCGCGTGGAAGAGTTGGCTCTTCCCACGCAAGCTTTCCAGCTTTACGGCAAGGTGCTGAGTACCTGGTGAAGTGTCTTCAACACAGCTGTGCAAAGCTGAAGCTGCACACTAGGCCAGCACCTTGTACTGCCAGATAAAAGCCTCCAGCATGATAACCCTGCAGAGCAGTTTTGCCTTGGAGTGAGAAATAAACTTAGCACAGGTTATGCTTGAATTTACTTATACCCAGGCAGTCTGGCTGGCCCCAGACTTTTACGGACCGCAGTGCCCCAAGTAGTGGCGAGTGTGAGGCGAGGCCCAACCGGGGCCCCAACCGCACCCAACATTTGGCTGAACATGTTTGGCATGCTGCCCCCGGCCGCAATGTTTAGAGACTCTGAGTGTCAAATGGACTCCACTCAGCCACTGATTACTGACCCTGGATCACCTGTGCGCTTTTTTCCTCTTCAAACTTTTGACAACCCGCAAACCCGGCATTCTTTTCCGTGGGAATTTATTGTGCAATCAATGAGGATGTCTCCTTTTTTGTTGGCATGTTTCACATCAGCTCCTGTGGCTATTGATAGCAACACTACTTTTGGGTTCCCCATTTCAGCTGCTGCTATCAGAGCTGTAAATCCCGACCAGTCAGCCTTGTTCACATCAGCACCAGCGCAAATCAGGACCTGCATGCATTTTGTCCAGGTGCTCACAGCAAGAGGCATTTGAGGGTCTGCCCTTATCCATGTGTCTGCAGGTTCCCGGGACTGATGACATCTGAATTCTGCTTCTCACTCGCGCTGGCTCAGTCGAAATTTTGGGTGTTTGGGTTCTTTTTTGAAAATCTAGTCCGGCTGGTGGAACAAGTAGGACTTCAGTGGACCCAGCCCTTTTGGTTTGAGGTGATCTTGGGGTGGGGTTAGGGGGTCAGACCCTCCATACTGGAGCAACACGGGCAACAGGATGTACCATAAGCATCAGATTTGCTTCAGTGCCGCATAAGAGAAAATAAATGAAACTTCAAGAAGTCCCCAACACACCATTGGACTTGATTTTGCTGATTTTGCTGATGTTTTCCAAAAAGGAAACAATTTCTCATCCCAGTGCAATTCCCAGGTGACATTGGTGTGTGTGCTACCTGTCCATCCCACTTTGGCTGCTCAAGAGAAGCAACAAATACATGAAATATCTCAGTGTTTGTTGTCACCTGAATTTTTGACCTGTTAGATTCTGAGCCCAAATGCAAGACAGAGAACATCTCAAATCTTGTAAAAAAAGACCAAACTTTTGAAAATCACCAAAAAGGATGTCACATGTTGTGCACATTGCTGAACATGCAGAGAAACACCATTGTAGTGACGTCATAAATTTTTTTGTTGAACAAAAACAGAGCGTCAAAACCAAAATAATTGGACAAATTCATAAAATTTTCTGGCCAATGTTGTGTGCGGTTCGGGTCTCGGGAGAATCCGTCCTCACAACCGCCGCTACGTGAGTCACCGCGGTTGGAAGCAGTCTTGGCTCGGCTGGACTGCTGCAGTGGAGTCAAACTCAAGCATACCCTTCAAACGTTTATTCACTCCTTGCAAGAACTAGGTCTCAGCTCAAGCATGCAGGGTAGTCATGTCCGAGGCTTTTATACCGTGGGGCAGGGTGCAGGGTGCACAGCTTCAGCTTCACGCAGCTCCGCTGAAGCGGCTTCATCGGTACTCAGCACCTTGCCCGAAAGCTGGATTGCGCGCGTGGGAAGAGCCAACTCTTCCACACGACACTAAATTGTAGAGAATGAGTCAAGAGGACTGATATCAGTTCTTTGGATAACAAAGCATATATGGGCAAAGTGCAACGCGCGTCCAGTCTCAACAAAGTCCAGAAAAACAGACTCCATATCGGGACCGTGTTTCAGCCATGACAGGCAGAAAGAAAACAAACACTTGCTCAAGGGCTCCGGCAGAGCGAGAATTGCGAGAATCTCCTTCTTCAAAATGAAAGAAGGTGATTACATCTGAGTCAGAAGAGGGCGACAGCTCAGATTCTGAAGTGAACACAAACAATAATTCCAAAAGGACTAAGAGTGGGCCCAGCAAAGTTGTCAGATCTAGCGCCGCAGAAACAGTGATTGTGCACACCTGATGTAGATCGCGTCCACCTTCCAGATCCCGGTCAAGATTTTGCTCTCACTCTCCCAAAAAGGGGGGGGGGGGGAGCACGAAAGCAACAACTGCAAAAGGAGTCAAGAAAGCGCAACAGAAGGGAAGGAAGAAAACGGTCCGGGATCCAAACCCTTCTACGTCCAAAGAGGCTGTGGTATCACGTGAGGAGGGGTTGGACTTCTCTCTTTCATAGCCCCAGCCTGCAGAGTCCAGCGACCTGGAGACTGTCATAACTGCAACAGGGTTTGGATGAGCAGCCAGCTTCACCGGAACGTTGAAGAAAACGATGGAAAGCACCATGAAAGAGGCATTGGCGCAGCCAAAACTCAGCGCTACTGATGGTGATCAAGGTGGCAATGGAGAATTGGTTCCTGAGATAAGAGGTCAGGACCTTGCTCCGCATCCAGACCGTGAGAGTAGTTCGCCAGGGCAAAGCTCGGATTGTCTGGTGTCACCCCATGTTTGATGTAAGTTGGGTCGTTGCTGAATCATGGGGGTCAATTTGTTTCTTTGTGTGTCATATTTAGCAACAGAAGCGTTTCCAGAAAAATGTACAGTCTGGTGATTTCAACAAAAATTGTGGTGTGTAGATTGTGTAAAAATGAATCAATGCAGAAATGGGCTGATTGGTCTGTGTATGCTGCACTATTGATGTCATTCAAGAAGCACATAATTCATAATGTGTTGTGATAAAGTTGATCTCACCTTTGAATACACCAAGAGCAACTTTCCCAGTCATTCTAAGAAATCTCAGAACTCTGTTCTTGAGGTGGAATGGTGTTTCAAACAGGTTGAATGGTGAGGATTGAACAACAGCACACTATTTCTTTTGCAAAGTTATTGGTAGCACAAACAAATTCTTATTTGCTTGCATTGTAGATCCAAACTGCTCACATCCAATTGAACAACTGTACATTGCATTGGAAAGCATGGAATGTCAGTGAAAACTTGCTGTATTCCATTACATGGGCTAAAATAGGTATTTGGGGAAAAATAGAAAACGGGCTCCTGGTCTGTGACCAGTGGAGATCATTTGTGTCAGAGTGCCTCTTGCACAACAGGCAGCCATCATCCAGCTTGGAGAAGAATGAACCAATAGCATGAATTACATTCTGCCCAAAACATCCTTGAGACTGCTTGCATTTTGCATAAAGAAAAACACCTGGCTGGGAAATAATTGTTCTACTATCTGCTCCAGTTGTGAAACATCTGGATTGCAAAAAACACAGAAAAGACCAGAAGAATATGAATCTGCTTGTGTCATAAGTTTATTCAATACACATGTAACTCTCTAGGATTTCGTGGAACACTTCAAATGGTTCACACTTCAAATGTTTCACATTTTGGTCATATTTTCAAATTTGCTTCCAGCATCAATATCAAGATTATCATGTTCTTGTCCTACAAATACAGGGTTGTCATGAACAACACCTTCAAGTTCTAACTCTTCCTCAGTGTGAGAAGTGGATGGACCAGCTTCAGCATGATTCTGCCTGGGTGGTGTGTGATACTTTGCCCAACATGGTAGCTTGATTTCCCATATCTTGTTTGCAGCTTTGTTCCTGGTCCTCAATGCTATTGTGAAGGCTGCTTCAAAGAAAATAATGAAAATGATCAACAGTACAACAAAGATGCCCTCCATCAAATCCAGATAACTGAGAATGACTGCTCGATGACTTTCAGGGTTTAACTCTAAATCTTTGAGCAGATTGATTGCTGCTACCCCACACAACAGAGTCAATGAGAATGCCTCTGCTTTATTGGATACATCATGACTGAAAGGTGTTCTGTTCAGATGATGATTCAAAAAGACAAGACACAGAGCCAAGCAAACAGACAGCTGAATAACTGAATCAGGTATCAGAATAGTTGCACTGATCAAAAGTCTCCTTGACATCAGAACTGCTTCCCAATACTGAGTCCCATCTCTGGATTCTCTGAATCCTCCTGTGAATCCCTCACAGAATGCTGTTTCCAGAGCAGGAAAAGCCAGTATGGCATGACAGGTAATGGAAAATACAATGCTAAAAAGAATGATTTTTGAGATATTTTCTCATTACTCAGAAGTTTCACACCAAGGTAAACCATGAATGGATATGGCAGAATGTAGACAAGGCAAAAGATAATCATCACTGTCTGCCATACACTGTAGCACTGAACGGAACCATCATAGAACCAGACAGCATTTCCATCAACAGATGTGCAGGTCAGAGAATAGAACACAATTGATGTGAAACCCAAGTATGTGTATTTGATTATCTCCACCAGTCCAAGAATTAGTTTGATTTTGAACTTTTTCAGTTTCTCATTGGTTGCCACAAGCTTTGTCAGGAGTAACCACAATACAAAAATAATGTTCCACAATAGAAATATCCCAAACAGAAAGAAAATCTTGAACATCATTTTGTTTGTTGTTGTCAGTCCCTGCAGAGCACATGTATTTTCAGAGAAGTAGGTCAATTCAAAGTTCAAGCCGAGTTCAATATAGGATTCAATTTGAGTGAAGATATTGTCTATTTTTCTCTCTGTCTGAAATGAAGCAGATACTTTCAATACTGCCTGGACTTGGATGAAATATGTAACAATGCCAAAATAACCTTTGTCAATGTAGTACACATCACTATCATCTGAGTGGGATGAGCATGTTTTGCACAATGTTTTCACAATAAATGTAGGGATTCCAAAAATATCATTTTTGAAAGTGCACCAGCCCAAGTATAAAACAACTGCCAAAACAACCAATGGCCACAGCCAATGATCTTTGCATGTTTCTACATCAATGCATTCAGATGAAAGCATGGAGAGTGAATAGTTTTCCACACAACTGCCACACAACACACCAGTTCTGTGGCCTGAACATTGGTCATGACCTGTACAGTTTGTTGTGCAGCAATAGTCTGCAGGACATTGATGCATAGTTATCACATGATCTGCATTTGAGCCCCAAAAGTTGGGCTTGGCAGTTATGTCATTTCCTGGACAGTTTGCACCAGGTGGACATGGTTCACATTTCAAGTCACTTGAGTACAACATTTTGCCTTGAACAGACACACTAGTTTGATTTTGAGTGTAGGACACAATGAACTGACCATCTGATGGAAGGTAGAATGATGCTGGACATGTTGTACATCTCATTGTGATGGCTTTTGCTTGTTGTTCAATGAAAGTGCTCTCCAGTGTCAACTCAGCCCACCTGTGACACTGCACATGTATGTTCAAGTGTAATATTTCAGCTTGGTCAGACAACATCTCCAGTTCTAACAATGGGTGAGACAACAGTTTCACATCCCTGATGAATTGTGAAGAATCAACAGAAATTGTTGACAAAGACCAAATGAAAATTCCTTTTGGTGAGTCAAATATGGGATCAGTGACTTGAAAGGAACAGTTTGAGATTGTTGTTTTGAGACACTTGTCAGAAATGTAGAGGGCACCTCCACCATCTGCTGCTTGATTATCTGTGAATATGCTGCTCTGTATGAGAATGTGGAGCACATGACAATGGTCATGAGGTGTCATGCTAAAGACACTGACTGCTCCACCTTCTGAAGAAGCCACTGCCAACCATTGTGCTTTGTTTTGGGCAAACAAAGAGTCCTTAATCTGCACAGTATTCACACCTTCTGGCTTACTGGCCTCAGGGGCAAAGAAAAAAAATTCAATTGCAGCACCAGAGCCGAATTTCCTGTTGTTGAGGAAAATGCAATTGTGAACAAATACATGAATCCTTGACTTGAGCAAACCAGAATCCTGTTTTGTGATGCGAAAACCACCAGCACTATTCTGTACAATACAATGTGTAATGGTCAAGTACAATTGATTTGATGCAACATTTAAAATTACTTTGTCCTGATGCTGTATGCTTTCATTACTGAAAGAAACATGTTCAAATGACATGAAGCAAAACAAAGCAATAAAGAGTGAAATGGTACTGTGTTTCATTGTTGTATACATAGCCTCAAACATCAAGTGTGGAACATTAATTTCAGTTGAAACATTCACAAAATCAGAGTTCATAAGAACAACAGCTGCACTGAACGTTTTGTTCAGGATGAGACCAAATCTTGGACCCCTTTCAGCTTTTGAATTCCCCATTTTTGTGTTGATGAACTGCAGCACCAATTCCCCAAAACTACCTTTTGTTGGCTGCCAATCAGTCACAACTGAGTTCACAAGTTGTACATCTCTGAAAATCATATGAACATTCCAAAGTGATATTTTTGAATTTTCAAATGTGATATTTTTCATTTCAAGGAGAAGGTTTTGCTGAAATTTGTGCATCACAATGGTAAAATCAGTTTCAAGATGGCATGGCTTTGAACAAATGATGCTGATACTTTCCTGGGTGTCTGAAAGAAAATCGGGCAAATTGATGATTTCAGGCTCTGTTGGTCTGTAGTTATTCAGGTAAATTGTGTTTATCCAGAACATGTTGTTTCGAAAAATATTGGTCAGAATGAAATTGAGAGTAGAACATGCTCTTTCCCCAGGTTCATGCAAACAATCAGACTCATCACTGCTTTTCCTGGAGCCACCAGCACTTGAGGCAAACACATATTGTACTCTCTGTTTATTAAAATTTTTCTGGTCTGAAAATAGACAGAAATTATTTTTTTGCAAAGCAGTCACACTGCTCGGTAAATCAAACTGGGCACTAAGCTTTGTTATCTGTGAACCTAAATTTGGTGGGAGAACTTTATGAAAGATAAACATAACCTTTCTGGACCACCAGGTGACCGCTTTGTGTTCCAGTCTTCCATGCAAATCAATTACAATATATTTATTCTCAACAAACAAACTATTTGATCACCTGGACAAGTGTCTTTGTCCCAAAAAATCCTGCAGTCATGTTTCAGGTTGTAGAAACTGTGGTTGCTGATCTTATGTGTTCCCAGACAAACCCAGCTGGGTGGACAACACATTGTATCAGCTGAATGAGACATGACACTCATCATGTTGAAGGTTGAACAATCACAATCCAACTCATCTGATCCTTGAGGACAGTCAACTTTGCCATCACAGTACCAGAACACAGGAATGCATTTTCCAGTGTCTTCCACACATTTCTGCAACAATTATGAATGTTATTCCTGTTCAGAACTCTGTCAGTCATTGCAAAGGAAACTCAGTCGATAGAATAAGAAGTTGCTGACTTTCATGGTGAATCTTCCATGAAATGCTTTGGACACACAGCGATCATCACACAGCTCATCAGATCCATCTTGACAGTCAAATCCATCATTTGCACACACATTTTGCACCTGACAAAAATCAATGTTTGCAAAATGACATGTACATCAAGCAACTTATGCACCTGTGTCCATTGCATTCATACAAATTCATTGCACCTTGACACATTCCATCTGGTCAGCACACTTGATGAACCCATTGACACAGGACCAGTGGATACAGTTCTTTTCATCTGACTCATCACTGCAGTCAAACTCTCCATCACAAACCAGATGTACAGGAATGCATCTTCCATTCTGACATTTCCAAAACTCATTTGGGCACCTGAAGTCCTCTAACTTACAATCTACAATGTGGAAAGGAAAATTAGATTAGGTATTTTCAAGTTGTGCACAATCTGTTGTGACAGGTGTTACCTTTCTCATCTGAATCATTTGGACAATCAGACAGTCCATCACAAACTTGCACTGGTTCAATGCAGTCCCTGGTATTCCCACATTTCCACTGCTTTGCTTCACATGTGTATCTCTCACAACCCATTTCATCTGACTTGTCATTGCAATGATTTTTGCCATCACATACTTCAGCAAATGGAATACATTGCAGATTGTCTCCACACTTCCAGTATCCAGCAGTGCAACTCCATTCTATGCAATTTTCTTCATCACTGTTATCAAAAAAACAGCCTTTTGGAGACTTTTTGCCATCACAAACAAAGTTGGGTGTGATGCATTGTGTCAACACTCCCCACTCTGGCCAAACTGTCTTACATGTCCACAAGCCTGGAGAACAATTCCAAGCAGTATCCACACAAAAACCATCTGTTCCTTCATCTGATTTGTCTTGACATGTGGTTGTGTAATCACAAACTTTGTCTGCTGAGATGCATTGCTTTTGGTCAGCACATTTCCAATAACCCTCAGTACAATTTCTGAATTCACAGTGATATTCATCAGATTTATCTTCACAGTCAGGAAGTGTGTCACATACATAACTCTCCCTGATACATTTTCCATCACTGCATTTCCAGAAGCCTTCAGGGCACTGCCAATATTTGCAGTTTTCTTCATCAGATCTGTCTTTGCAATCAAAATGATTGTCACAGATTTGCGTGTGAGCTATGCACACATTATCACATGTTATGTGGCATTTAGTGCAGTTAACCTCATCATTGCCATCCAAGCATTGCAGTATCCCATCACAAACTTGTTCTGGTGGAACACATCTATTGTTGTCACAGATTTGGTTCTCTGGTTGACAAATTCTTTTCTTACAGTTGTGCTCATCTAACCCATCTAACAAATCAGGCTTACCATCACAAATCCATTCATTTGAAACACATTGTCCTGAAGAAGGCAATAATTTCACTCAACATATTCAACAACATGCACAAACATTGCTTCTGCAATTGCAATAAGAGCACAAATACCTGATTTGTCAGAAGTTCCTTCAGCACACTGCCAAATGTTCTCACAAAAATTCACTTCTTCATCAGAACATTGGACACAATGACAACCTTTACTATCTCTGTCACAAACTTCAGTGTTCTTGATGCATTTCCCATCCACTGGGCATCTCCACTTGCCTCTCCCACACTCACAGAATGATAAATCTGTCTGATCCTGGCAATAACTACCATTACAGAGTTCTTCCAGGTGTATTTCTTGCTTCCCTTTGTCACATTTCCACAAGCCTAGAACAATAATATTGCCAACCAAAAACTACTTATGAACACAGTTGCTCAGAACTTAACAAAACTACTTGTAAGGTGCAAAAACAGCCCAAGTAAGTGATTGCTCTTTCTGACACAAACAAATATACCATAAATAACACAAAACACCAACTCCACAGTTTTCCTTTTTTACTTGTGTGCCACTTTTAAGAACAATGAATTCTGATTTAGTTCAAAAGGTCACTCAAAACAAATTGTTTTTAATTGTAGCCAATCTCAATGGATCTGCTGTTATGACTGAGCACATCACAAAGTGACATCTCCAGAGCATCAGCCAAAATGATGGCAGTCAAAATGAAATACAATGTTTGGGTACACTGGTTTTGGCTGTCTGTAAACAAGATATCAGCATCATCGGAGTTTTGTAAAAAAACTTACATTTTCCTGGCTCTGTCTCCCTCTCTCTGCCTGTCTCCCCCTTTACTTCCTTCATTACTTTCTGTCTGTCTCTCTTTCTCATTCTCTCACACTCTCTGTCTGGCTCTGCCCACATTTCTTTCCTTCTCCCTCCATCTCTATCTTATACATTTAGGAGCAAGAGCTGGTGAGTCTGTATCTGTTTCAAACTCTGCCCACAAAATGCATTTTTTTCTATTTTACCTTCAGAAAATATGCTGACAGCAACACTGTCAAGAAATGATTTGTCTTCATCATATCCATCTCTTATGCAATCCACTTCTCCATCACATACTTTTTCCCAGCTGATACAGCCATCAGAAGGGTACTTGCATGATAATTCATTCAGTCCACAAGACTTGACAAAGTGAGGCTGATCTGCAAGTGCAAAAATAGAAAAAAAGATCATTTTAGGAAAGATTATGTCTCAACTAACAAATACTGACAGGCAAATCATCTGACCCACTTTCTAACAACTCAAAACGACTCAGAATGACCACAGGAATAATCCTTGAAAGTTTTATTGAAATTGAAGCATTCCCTGCTGAATGGTAAATGGCTGCAATTTTGGTGGCCATTTTGAATATGTCAAATTCCCAGATGGCAGCCACACATGTGACCTAGATATGCCATTTTCGGTCAGTGTGGTGGGAAGGCCCCCAGGGGCAATGGTGGAAGGGGCATTCAGCTGTGATGGGTGGTTCAAAAGCCTCAGTGCTTACAACATTTTGGAGACAAACTTACACATACACAGAAAAAAACGACAGAGGTGGAAACAATATGGATCGATTTTTCGCAAATCAGCCCATAAAATCAAACCATCAGAGGTGAACAAAATATGGACCATTTTGTTGGAAATTGGCCTGTAATAAAAAAAGGAAATAAGTAAATAAATAAATAGAAAAACCGACACGTCTGAAAACAATATTGTCCGAAAATCAGTCATTAACAAACCGATGGAGGTGAAAACAGTACAGACCATTTTTTTTTAAAAAATCGGCTGATAACAATTTTCTGAGAAAGTGAACACAGCTATTTATACCTTGACAGAGTGAACTACTGGCAGCAATGATGGTCTTTGTTGTTTTCCCATGTGTACACTGAACACATGATTGTTTTCCAGCCTGATTCTGGTAGAATCCAAATCCACAGGGTTTTGCAGGACAACTGGTTCAGCTGGTCCTGATAATATCCTGCTGGGCACTTCTCACACTGCTCTGCCTGGAGATTAATGAAGTGTCCAGGTGGGCAAGGATCTGCAAAATATTTCTCCTTCAATTATTTCTGCCTGTCTCATTTGTTTGGTATGTCACAACTGATGGAAATGAGAATTATTCCATTACCTTTGCACATTGACTCATTCTCAGCATGATGTTTGTATGTTGTTTTGTTGTGTGAGCACTTGTGACAGAAATGTTTTCCTGTCTCATTTTGATAAGACCCCAGAGGGCATGGTACACAGGCATCTTGATTGGCAGAATTTTGGTGGTAGCCCACTGTGCATGGGGAACAGGAGAAACTGGACATGTTTCTGTATGTTCCAATGTGGCATGAATCTGAAAGAGAAACCAGCTGGGTTTGTTGCAGTGAGTTAATTTTCTGTTATAGCCAGCAAAGAATTAGCATCACAAGGAATACACCAACCCAAACATTGTGCAATGTCTGCTGCATCAGATACAAATGTTGTTTTTCCATCAGGGCATTTGTAGCAAAATTCACTGTTTGTCTCATTTTGATAGAATCCAAATTCACATGGGTAGCAAAAAGTACTTCTTCTGAGGTTCTGATAATGTCCAGAAGCACAGGGATAACAGAAGAGCTGGTCTGATTGGTTCTGGTAGAAGCCTGGCAAACAGGGCTCACAGGTCTGTGTGCCAATGTTGTCTGATGTTCCAACTGGGCAGGAATCTGTGGTATCAAAAAGGGCATACATATTCTGTCATTTAGAAAATGATACCTTTTGTTTTGTTATTGTATTTGCTCACATGTTTCATCTGCCAGCGTCTTTATGCTGTGCCAATCAGTATTTGGTAAATTCTGACAAATGTTGGTTTCTCCAGAAGACCAATCAATCCACCCCTGCTTTTCTCCAACCTTTATCCACTGCATTCTTTCATCACACACAAATTGATTCTTTTCTGCTGATAATTCAAGATAATCTGTAAAAAAACAGAACATTTGTATGTCTTAAATGGTGTGTTTCACTTTCAAGATGGACCTTGCTGAAACCTGAGGCATGTTTATGGTCTTTCCCCCACCAACCCAAAGGAGAACAGAATTGCCATTGCTTGTTTGGGTGTGAACACCCAACCCACTGTGTTGAACTCAGAACAGGAGACAGGAAGAGGAGATTTGATTTGGCAGGTGTTTGTTTCATGCCCAAAAGTTAGAAAGGATTTGCTGGTCATCTCCATATGCATTCTCCTTTTTCAGGTGAAATATTGTCATTCAGCTCTGCATATTCCCACGAATTTCAGTACAGGCTTGGCTGCCAACTAGGACAGTGCCATGCAAAATTGGTGACACGTGTGTCATGGGACTTGAGCATTGGGTTGGGTGTTTCTGACCAGGTCGCAGTTGATGAGTATTTCATTTTCCGGAACAAATCTCACTTGGACAGAGTGTGATAAGACAGGTGTTTTGTACCTGGGTGTCCTCCAAACTCTATGAAGTCCAGAACACGAAACATCTTCCACTCTAGAACTGTGAGTCTGTTGTTGCTGAGTAGCAGTTGAGACAAAGAGGCCAGACCGCTCAAGGCACCTTGGATATTACCATTGGTGGATCAAGACTTGAGCTCTGAAGTTTAAAACAAAGAATTGCTGATGAATGTTACAGCATCCTGTGGTTACCTGGATCAAAGTGGGAGATGAAATTGTTGCTCAGATCCAGCAGCTGCAGGGATCCCAAACCATGAAAAATCCCAGGCTGCACGTCCTGAAATTTGTTGACAGCAAGAAAAAGGCTTTTCAATGCTCTGAGTCCACAGAATCCTCCAGGCTCTATATGTGAAATTCTGTTTCCACTTAAATCCAGATGAAGCAGTTGTGCATGTGACTCATCTCCCAGTGGCAGTTCATTGTGATAAAAATGAATTGACAAATTGAGATTGTTGAAGACACCAGGTTCTATGTGAGATATTTGGTTCTCATTTAGCATAAGTTTTTCCAATGAGACCAGCCCTTTGAATACTCCTGCCTGCAGTTCAGTTATTTTATTACCAGACAGCTCTAATTCTGTTACATTCCTCAGGTTCTGGAAAACTTCAGGATTTATGTGAGACAATTGGTTCCTTGCCAAGTGAAGAAGTTTGAGTGAGTGTAAATCTTCAAACATTCCATTGTGCAGCTCTGAAATTTTGTTTCCCCAAAGATTCAGATGTGTCAAATTCCGCAGACTCTTGAAGACTTCTGCTTCAATATGAGAAATCTTATTCTCATACAAAAAGAGTCTTTCCAAAGAGTTGAGGCTGTCCAAAACTCCTGGATTTAGATGAGATATTACATTTGCACTCAATATAAGTACATATACTCTGGGCAGACCTTCAAATGCTGATGCCTGTAGCTGAGAAATGTCATTTCCATCCAAATTCAAAACCAGCAAATTCCTCAGATTCTTGAAAACTCCCGGAGCTATGTCAGAGATATGATTCCGATACAACAGGAGATGTTGCAGTGAGTCCAATGGATCAAACACTCCAGGCTCTATGTGAGAAATTTGATTCCAAGGCAAGTCCAGTACCTCCAGAGAGTGCATCTCTTTAAATACCCCCAATTTCAGTTCAGATATTTTGTTCTTGATCAAGTTAAGTTCCTTCAATGAGTTCAACCCATCAAACACTCCTGGCTGAAGTGCAGTGATTTCATTGTCAACAAGAACCAAATGTGTTAAATTCCTCAAGTTGTTGAACACACCTAATTGAATGTGAGATATTTTGTTCTGATTCAACCAAAGCTGCTGCAATGAGTCCAGGCCAAGAAAAACTTTTGTTTGCAGCTCTGTGATCGCATTCTCATGCAGAGTCAAAAATGTTAAATTCCTCAGGTTTTTGAAGACTCCCAGTTCAATATGAGATACTTGATTCTGTTTCAACCAAAGTTCCTCCAATGAATCCAACCCTTTAAAAATTCCAGGCTGAAGTTCAGTGATATCATTTTCAAAAAGTGCCAACACAGTTAACTTCTCCAGGTCCCTGAACACTCCCGATTCCACATGAGATATTTTATTCAATTGCAAATCTAATCTGTCCAATGAGTACAGCCCTCCAAATACTCCTGACTGAAGTTCTGTGATTTCGTTGCCCCACAGTGCCAACAGTGTTAAATTCTTTTGGTTTTTGAAGACTCCCAGTTCCAAGTGAGAAATTTTATTCTGATACAAGTAAAGTTTCACCAATGAATCTGGTCCTTCAAACAGTCCCAACTGAACTTGTGTGATTTTATTATCAAAAAGAGCCAACCATGTCAACTTCTTCAGGGTCCTGAACACTCCTGATTGTATGTGAGATATATGATTCTTAGACAACCAAAGTCTCTCCAGAGAGTCCAACCCTTCAAAAACTGCTGTGTGAAGCTCTGCGATTCCATTACTTCTCAAATCTAACAAGGTCACTTGCCCCAAATCTCTGAAGACTCCTTGCTCTATCTGAATAATTATGTTCTGGTGTAATTCAAGAATTTGTAGTGACTTCAACCCATCAAAAATACCAGTCTGGAGCACAGAAATACCATTTGATGAAAGATGTAGTTCAGTGAGTGATGTAAGGCCTTTGAATGATCCATATGTCAGGGTCAGAGAATTACTGTCTTCTATTGTCAAAGTTTCAAGGAGTGAGGCACCATCAAATGTGCCTGCCTCAATCAAAGAAATGTTGCAGTTAAAAAAGTTAAGCTTCTGAAGAAGTTTGAGGTGTGAAAAAGAATTTTGCCTCCATTTGTGGAAAGACACTCCAGAAAAACTTAGTTCTCTTGCATTACTGGGAATTGCTGCTGATTGTATGAAGTGATCATAACTAAAAACTGCGTCTGCAAGAAAAAAGAATCCAGAAGAGTTTAACTTTCTGATTGCAAAAATGCCACACTAACTTGTTCTTGAGATGTGGTCAAGAAGATAAGTTCAGTGTTGAAACTGATTGTGATTGCAAAACCAATGGAGTTGATGTCAGTAAAAGTTTGCTTTGTGTGACTTTATCATGTGTGTTTGTTTCTTTGTTTGCCCTTAGCACATGAAACGACTTGAGAGATCAGTCTACCTTCACCACAGTAGAAATCATTTTCATCCAGGCAGTCATCACAGTCACAATCTCCATCACAAACCAACTCCAGAGCCATACAGACTTCAGTCTGGCTCCCACAGCTGAACTGCTCAGTGCCACAATCTGCCACCACAACTGGGAACACTGGGGATAGAATACACCTGTGCAGCACCAAGAATTTCTTCACCAATACAAGCTGGCAACCAGCCAAACAATCAATTTTACCTGTCAAGAAAATCAAGCATCTGACAAACATGTTCATTTTCTGTACTTGTTTGCATTGCATGACCACCAAGGGTGATGAACTTCAGTCTGTTATTCTTGTTGGTCACTAGTGCTCACAGAGTTTTTTCCTTTCACTCATTCCTCCATTGTTTTTCACATGGAATCAATGTTCCCTTTCTCTTCTCCCAGGAGAATTCCAATTCAATATGCCATGCCTGGAGAGTGAGTGAAATTGTAAATTACATGCAGGAGGCATTTCGACAGTTGAACAAACTTGACACACTGATTTAGTCTTCGCTTCAACCTGAAACCCATTCACATGCAAAGTCACCAGCAAAGATGTCTTGTCAAAGGTTTTTGTGGTCCCCTCAAACCTGGGCACAGAAATTTTCAAAAGCTTTGACTGGGAGCCTGGAGTCCTGCAGACAGCTGTATCACGGACCACGTTTGGCACCTGCTGCACTTGTGGGTGAGTGTTTTGACTGGAACAGTAGGAAGAAAGGGAACCCACTGTTCTTACTGAGGTGTTCAACCATGGTGTATGTGAGAGGATAATACAAACATGCACACATGCACACACACACACACACAAACAGGCACAGACACGCACACACACACACAAACAGGCACAGACACACAGACACACACACACACACACACACACACACACACACACAACGCAGCAATTCCTCTGTCCTTTCCAGGTCTCACAAACGGAACATGTTACCTGCTGACAGAAGAAAAATCCACACAACAGCGCAATCACCAAATCAGTGAGAAAAAGATACATTCCTCACGGCTCCCTCTTGTCACGTGATCAATGAAACAGTGAATTCCATATTTGTCCCTGCAAAACAAACACTTTCAATTCTACAATGGAAGCCTATTCCACATTGACTCCAACCGAAAAAGTGTTCTTCAAATGCACAATGCTCTGCACTCAGAATTGTAACTGAGACCTGCAAAGACTTAGTGCTGGTCGCCATTGATTCTGCATCAGAATGACAGTGCACTACCCCTGAAACCTTTCAAAACCTTCCAGCAGCTGAAACTAATGAGTGAAACTGATGAAGTCAGCATGAATTATTCGCCAGCACTTGAGATGTGAGCCCAAGGTGATTGATTTACACAAATCTGATCTGTTGAAAGCGTGCACACAACAGAAAAACTCCAACAGCACCACGTCTCTAAATACCCTTGAGCTCTCACTGATGGAATCTTACAAATCAGCACCACTAACGCACCAACACTGAGACCATCAGGACAGCTTCATTTTACCCGTATATCACGTATATCAGATAAAGCGATAAACATAAAACTTTTCATTGAGACAATAATATACTTTGGACTTTTTTTGTGTGAATGAATGTGACCATTGATTCTGCATCAGAACAACAGATCCCTGCCGCTGATACCACATCACATGTGCACACATGTGCACACATACACCTCACACATACACTGTACTTTTTTCTCCAGAGATACCTCTCTGGCAATGACGTCATTGATATAGACACCAATCCCTCAGACATTCACATCACACACACCTCACACACACCTCACACACACCTCACACACACCTCTCACACACCTCACGCACACCTCACACACACCTCACGCACATCACACAAACCTCACACACCTCACACACACCTCACACACACCTCACACACATCACACGCACCTCACACACACACACACATAGATATCAACATCACACACAGAATCAATGGAAGACTGTCAGTCCATTGAGACCAGCAGTGAACAATTAGCTTGAAGAAGTTTGTGTGTTATGTTTGGCAATAAATAAGCTCGAGCGAGCTTGCATGAAAACAGTGCGCCTTGGTTGGCTGATCACACAGCATAACGCGCCCACTTGTTTCATCTTCACGCACTTCCTCCGATAGAGAGCAGCAGTTGTGGTGTGAGGACACATGTGCTGGCCGCCTGAGTGATTTTCGCACTGGCTGCTGTCGCTTCAGTCGATTTTGGAGAAGGTGAGAGACACAGCTCGTTGGGGACGCACACAGCACTGCACGGTTGAGTGATTTCGCACGACAAAACTGCGCGGCTCAGTCAGTGCCAAGTTTCAAGGGATGCACAGTGAACAACTGAGTTGTACATACAAAACACACAAAACCACAGCACAAGGCAATCTTGTGACAAAGAAACACTGATCACTGCAGAGACATAGAGGTGAAACTGATTGCACGACTGCCTCTTTACCGGGATGCCAAGGAACATGGACAGCTGAAACATGTGCGCTTGGCTGGTTTAACTCCTCTCATTGGCTGCGGCGTTTTCACGTGATCAACCAGCGCCACAGTGAGGCTGAGAAACGCAGCCATGTCACAGGGCTGAGTGAAGTTAATTTGCCAGGCTGCTGCTTCTGCGGTTGACCAGAAAAAAAATAAGCTTGAGCAAGCTTGCATGATTTGCTGTGCCCAAAACATTCTTTTGTACTGTGATTTGAACAAAATCCTTCCTGCCGCACAATGCTACACCAATCCATTATTATTTGACCAAATATCAACAAAATTGAGCCCCATTTTCATCAAAAAAGTGTTGTGCGCAGGATATTGTCCACGATGCTTTGAGTGCTTTGCACCCATGTTGCAACACCCGTTCGAACGCCAACGGTGCAAATACACCAAATAGCGCCGTCTCGCACTGCCAGCGAGATAGGCACACGCACCGAGGCTTGGATGAGACCTGTGCATCTTCATGGTTTGGTGATCCCACGGCCAAGTAGCGATCAGTAGCTGCTGTGTTTGTTTCCCGAGTGACAGGACTGTGACAGAGGTAGCGTAGCCGGTACATGACACGTACACATTCTCACGCTGTGGTTCAGTTGAGTGAACAGGGACTACGTAGTGATGTTGAGAATCACTGCCCTCAGTGGCGGCAGTGCAGATCTACCGTACCGTCTCGTCTACAAGACGCACTTTCTTGCCCCAAAATTGAACATCAAAAGAAGGGGTGCATCTTTTACATTAGAATTAATTTACTATATTTTCAATGAACCTTGGTATCTTGGGGGTGCATCTTGTACGCGAGACGGTATGAGGGCAAAGGCGACGGAGGCTCAGAGTCAGATGGTGAAGAACAGTGCTCCATGGTTGGGTGACCACACAGCCAAAGTGCGCAACAGAGAGCAACAGTTGTGGTGTGCAGACACATGTGCTCTCTGCCTCAGTGATTTCTCGCAGCAAAACGTTGGCTCCTTGGCTGCTGCCTCTTCAGTTGGTCTGCGCAGAAGGTGAGAGACACAGCACTTCACGTCATCAGTCGAATTTGTCAGAATTTGTGTGACACAGTGATTCGAGTGAGCCAGAGGTAGACACACACGTACACATACAAACATACACACACTCACAATTTACAAATACACGCTTACACACATACACACGCATACACCCGCAGGGACAGCGTGCAGTGGCACACAGCCAGCACCAAGCGCAGTTTTGCTGCGGTTGTGTGATACCAGGTGGTATCAAAGCATTCTGAGACTCAACATGACCAAATCTCGACCGCACCCAAACATTTCCCTGGCGACAGTACTCATGGACAGTCTCAGAACTCTTTGATACCACCACGTATTGTGTGTAACACATGTCTAATCACCGTGAGAGGATAGAGACACGGGAGGAGTGAGACAGAGACAGCAGAGCTACAGTGCCACGAGCATGTGACTCACTAAGGGGATGGAGGAATGTGCTGATTCTGTGCTTGAGTGACTTTGCAGCCAAAACTGGTGGCTGCCGCGTCTACAGAAACCGGTGCCAGCAACCGCGGCAAACACGTTGTCAACTGCACACTGTGCTTCATGGTTCAGTGACCTCGCCGTTTGGAACTGAGTGTTACGAACATCAGTTTGCCTGCTTCAGATTCGGTCTCTCATGACAAGTGGGAACAGTCACTGGGCAGATTAAGCACGACGTTTGACAGCTGCAAAACGTCGCGCCAACGTCACGTCACTGACGCGACGCGTGAACGTCGAAACTGCACTTTTGACGCGACGTTGACGCGACGGGGCTCCGAGGGGTGACTTCAAACGTCGCGCTTAATCTGCCTACTAAGGCAAAACGACGCATGTCAATCGAGGCGCAATGGAGAGTTCCAGCAAAATGCTCTGCAGACGTAACACGTGCACGTAGCACGTAGCTTGTTGGTTCAACTTCCCTATTTTGGAAGAGTCCACAGATATGAAACACACATAAAATAATGCAGTGAACTCTGACAGAACTTGATATATTATCACTACTTTGAGCAGAACTTCAAGTATCTGATTCCAGAACTGTTTCGTGACACAATTGTAGACTCTTCTAAAACAGGGGAGTTGCATCAACAAGCCACGTGCTACGTGTACGTGTTACGTCTGCGGATCATTTTGCTGAAACTCTCAAATGTGAACACCTTACAGAAATAAGCCAGAAACCAGCGTCAAGTGGTTGAGCAGAATGGCAGCATTTTCTGAGGAAGAAATGACCGGGTTGGTTTGCGAGTATTTGGCGAAATGGGATGAAGCTGAAGCTTTCCGGGGAAAGATGCCAAGCAGCGTGACAGACATGAGAAAGGTCATACTGGAGATGGACGCAATTATGAAGAAAGTTGTCACAGAAGGAGAGAAATCTGAGTTTGAGAAATTCATTGAAGAAATCAGAAGAAAATTACACACAAAGATTGACAACGAAGCAGCTGCAAAGATGGCCGAACTCGGAACTGAACTGAAACCACTACAGAAAGACCTTGAAGCCAAGATCGAAGCCAAGATCACACAAGCACTCAACAATTTCATTGATGGAGCCAGCAAGCTTCTGCCAACACCAAAACCTGACTACATGTACGACTACGAAACACAAGCTTGGAGACTGGACCACAAGACAAAAGCTTCTGAAAGTGTCAATACTTTTGTCAGGGGAGTCACTGAAAACATCCTTTCCACAGAGAGTACCAGAGCAGTTCTCAAGAAGGAAGCACTGCACCAACTCACATTAGATTTGCCCTTGCTTTGCGCTGCTGAACTTGGGAAGCTGGACATTGTGAAGTTTCTGGTGGAAACCAAAGGAGCTGATGTCAACTGTGGAAATGCAGGTGCAACAGGCAACACAATGCGAGATCTATTTGGCCCAGTAGTTTGCAGATTTCCTATCGAAGCTGCAGCGTGCGGGGGTGACACCGAGTGCCTGAAATATCTTATTGACAAAGGAGCAAATCCAAGTGCAACTGCGACACATCCACTGTTTCTACCGGTTTGGGAAGACACGCCAAATCCTCTCTGGTGGGCTGTCCACAAGAAACGTGCGGAATGCGCCAAGCTACTCCTAGATGCAGGGGCTGATGTCAATCAGACTAACATGGTTCGCCGAACACCACTGTGGTCAGCAGTTACCAATGATGACGTGGAATGTGTGTAGCTGCTTTTGGATGCAGGAGCAGATGTGAACCAATGTGATAACTTTGGAGAAACACTCCTGGGGCATGCTGTTAAGCTAGATCACACAGACAATGTGAAACTGTTGCTGGAAGCAGGAGCTGATGCCAAAGCAGCAAAACCAAGTACACTATTTTGCGATGTGCCGCTCTGGGAGGCATTGCGGAACGGCAACCTACAAGTAGTGAAGCTGCTGCTGGATGCTGGAGCTGATGTGAATCAGGCTGAAGCAGATGACCGAGGCAGAAAGGGGCACAGGGACATGCCAATCTGGGAGGCGTTGAAACAATGCAACCCTCACATGATGAAGCTGCTTCTAGATGCAGGAGCTGATGCCAACTGCACCAAAGCTGGTGGAGGCACAGGCGTGTCCCATCTCTGGGACGAAGCTAGCTTCTCCACGAGACAAATTGAGGCTGGAATCAAGCTCCTTTTTGCTGCCGGAGCCAACATCAACGTGCACCACAGAAATGCTGGGCTTTTCCGCTTCAAGCAGTTCCCATTAGGAGACTATGATGAACATGGACCACTTGCACCGCTGGTCTTCGCTGCTGGGGAGGAAGTTCACATCAGATTGCCGGATGAAAATCTCTGCTACGGTCCTGAAAAAACATACTTCCCTCCAGGCTGGGAGGCCGTGGCTCTGAAGAACCAGTGCAGAAAGGTAATCAGGAAGCACCTGCTGACCCTGGATCCCCACACCAACCTCTTCATCCGGGCTCCTCAGCTCCAGATGACCAATCAGAGAGCAGGACTCCCTGCGAAACTCGTCTCCTACCTGCTGTCTGAGCAGAGTCTGGATGTGGACTGGGACAGCGTCCCTCTGCTTCATCGCAGAATTTATCTGGGGAGGCGACACTGACATAATTCTGGCAACACAGACAATCACATAGACAGCAAATCTGTGGTGGTGTTGTGTGCGGTTGGCCCCGGTTGGGCTCTCCAAACACTCGCCGTGGCTTCAACCATCGAGTAGCCTCGGGTTCTGACTCAGCTGCTTCCCAGTGAAGAACTCAGTGTAAATGATCTATGTTTATTCTTACTCTGGATAAGAGAACTCTCCTGTGAGGCATCATGTTCAGGGCTGAAAACAGACCAGTGTGAAGTGCTGCTTGGTGGTGCAGCTTTGGCTTGACCCAACTCTGCCAAAGCAGCTCCATGGATACTCAGCTCCTCGCTGAAAGCTGGTTTGGGCGCATGGGAAGATGCAGCATCTTCCACATGACAGTGGTTCGTCTGGAATTCCACAAAGGTCTGGCGGTCTTGGAGATTGTGATTTTCCAGACAACACACATTCCTAAGCAATGGGACCAGTTGTGACTTTTTCAACAACAGAAAGTGACACACTCAGCCGCCCAAATGGCACAAACCTTTGGGACAGCTGGAAAACATGTGAAGACGTCTTACGTCAAGACCAACTTGAGGAACAGACAACGTAGGAAGCGTCAGCACTGGCAGTGACTGACTTAGGTGCCCATCCCAACTCCAGGGATGTGCACCACAGCGTCACGTGGAAAAAAACAGCTCCATGGAGCTCACGTGATTTGCACGTGGGATCGTCAAAGGTCAGCAGTGCCAGACAAGCACAAAAATGGAACACAAATTGGAACACCCATTGAAGATTGACAACTTTCTTGTGCTATGATTTGATCAAATTCATCACCATGGCATCCTCTTGTATATAGAATAATTCTATAGACCAAACATGAATAGAATTGAACACCATAAAAAAAGTGCTGTACACAAGAAAACGTTCTGGATGCTGAAAGTGCTTTGCACTGGACCGGTACCGGCGCAAATGACTAAAACGGATGAAACCAACACGGATCTTACACTGACTTGCACCACTTGGGACTGGCTGACTTGCACAACAGCCAGTCAGAGCCAACAAGCCTGACTGTGATGTTGGCTCTGACTGCCTGTGGCACTGGGTATTTTGAGATTTTGAGCGTGTTCCGTGATCGGTTCATTCATGATCCGTAAGTCTGTTCCCTCAGATTTGTCGATGTATCCACACCTGTTCTGTACATACAATTGTGAATTTTTATGACTGGGCTTGTGTGAAGATGAAGATGACCCGTCAAACCAAGCGGGTCCAGAAGCCACGTCCTAATTTTCCTAATTGTCCCAAATTTTGGCCGAGTTGCTTCGTAGAAAAGTAGCAATTGGAGTAGATCCCGCTTTATTCAACATGGTCGTTGCATGGAAAACCTGACTGATTAAGTGGGGCGATGTACTAACCAAGTTCGAATTAACCGGGATCGACTGTATTGTTTTGGGTTTTTTTTGTGTTTTTCAACCACCAGTCAGAATGAGCAGAAAAGCAGAGGCAGTTGGGCCTCGTTTACCCCGCTGGAAGAATCCAAATCACGTGAGCCTGACGTAACAGATGTAGAGATCCCCCTGCCCTCTCCTCGGTTGTGGAATGTTAACACCATATACAATAAACGAATCTCATAACCAGAATCATGTGAATATTTCGATTGCAAAAAATGAATAAATAAATTTAGCAGAACGGATTTTGCATCGAAAATGAAACGTCAGTTCATCGGCTTCTTGCATTGCATCTTCCCATCACAATTCAGGCATTTCCTCCAATGGAGAGCAGCAGTTATGGTGTGAGCACACGTGCACTGTCCGCTTGAGTGATTTTGTAGAAAACCTGTGCTCACTGGCTGCTGTCTCTTCAGTTCGACTTTGGAGAAGGTGAGAGACAGTTAGAACTTTGCGGAGGCACACAGCACTGCATGGTTGAGTGATTTCACACGACAAGCTTGCACCGCTCAGAGCCTTCGGTAGAATCTGTCAGAAAAGTTATGCGCAGTGAGTACGTGGGCAGTGTGTGACAGCGGGTGTGTTCTTGACAGAAGGCACATGGCACAAACACATCTAAAAGGGGTTTTCACATTGAGTGACGCACGGTCGTTTTCTGGGCTGACGTCAAAAATCTCACCCAAAGGTTCAATGTTAAATTTTGACGCCGACGTCAAAAAATGACCACGCGTCACCAAAGTGAAAACCCCTACACTCTGGAACATACGCAGGTTGGTGTAGGCGAGTGATCTGCCGCGTTTTCAGTCTGCCACAGCAACTGAGCAGAGCCAGAGGTGCACAAACAACACATACACACACGTACACACGACACACAAACACACACTCACAATTCACACGGACACACACAGTCTCACACGCACACTCTCACGCGCACACTCACACATGCTTTGTACACCTACACTTAGCCTCGCATGGACACGTGTAAGTGTACACAGGCAATGTTTCTGTGGCAATTGCTGCTACATGTTTATGGCAGTGTTCGATTTACGAATCCGAGCAATGAATCGGAGTTGACATGGTTTGGCTTCAGATCAAGTCAAATACCATTTCACCAATTACCTGCAAATTTGCTATCAAATCCAAGCCCAGAATGAAACCAACTCAGAAGGCAGTTTGGGTTAATCCAAACTACGATTCGGATTTGCGATCAGATTCAGCAAATCGAACGCCACCTTGGCTGCATCCAAAAATAGTCGTGGGAATTCCACCGAGTTGCTACTGCCTATGTATTGGCTGGGTGAGGGAGACCAAGACACCGCGCTCTGTGTACGGTTCAGTGAACTCACGCAGACCTGCCCCCAAGTAGCGGCTGTGTCTTCAGACCGAAGGAGCCGATACCAGTGAGCTGCACACACCACGGCATGGCTGCGTGAGCGCCAGCACGGGCTGGGCTTGTTGCCCATATTTGGAGTGTGGGCCATGTTTGGCACGAGTTTCAGGGGGATCCCAATGGTGGCGGCGCGGTGCATGTGGTGTCACCTTGCGCACTTGACACAAGGCTTCGGCCACAAATCGCTGAGTTGACCCTTCTTTCTACAACATGGAGCTGTAACAACGACATGTGACTTTCAAACTTGAAATTTCGTATCAAACGTTAAAAATAGGCCAACCGGCCTCACGTGATTTGCGGTCAACAGTCCGGACAAGAATACTTGGAACATTACCAAGTTTCAAAGCACTGCATTCTGATCAAATTCCTTCCTGGCACCTAATCCTTGACCAAAAACAAATTTGCAAACCAAATATAAACACAATTGAGCACCATTTTCATGGAGAAAGTGCTGTAGACAAAACTTTTGGAAGAGGCTGCCCATAGTGTTGGCGCTCGACCGGTGCCCAGTGGCGCAAATCACTAAAAAATCATGTTCCGCTTGCAATTGCGGTCATGTGCCGCTGTGATGTTTGAGGAAGTTTTCCTTTGGGTCACTTGCCGAGCAAATTTTCATTTGCTTGTGAAAAGGATGTCGCATCAACTCAAGAGCTTTGAAGTTTTGTGTCTGAGATTCCACAGGGAAGACGACGTTTGGCCAAAATCCCGTATTTGAGTGACAACGCAGGGGTGATGTTCACTAGATTCTCCCAACGCTGCATATGGCCTGTGGCCTTCACCTCGTCAGTCAAAACAAACAACACCATGTGCTTGACTGTGATTGGTTTCTCCTCCACAGAGCACATGGCGCATTTCATGAGCACATGGCTCATTTTCCTCAAAAGGAAATCAGTTAAAACAAAGCAGAGGCAAGACTGCACATTTGGTGTTGTGTGTTTGGAGGTTTCGAGGGTTCTACACAAGAGCTCTGCTTTTGTGTGATGTGGGGAGGGATTGAAACAGCCAGACCATGTCATTCACCTCTTGCTTGCTGAACCTCGCCATTTTGGGACACATCCTGTTGTGTTCCTTTTCTGTATTGCTTTATTTCGGGAGCGCCATCTGAAGTTTACATGCGGATAGAATGCATGCTTCAAATTTTAGGTTTGATGAAAATTGCACATTTTGACTCATTTTGACTTTGGCGATCAATAGCGGAAAATCTAACTGTCACACAAAGTTCAGCTTTTACACAATTGTTCTTCTATGTGTAAATGACTAATGTTGACCATCGACTTTTAGAGATACGTCACATCCCACATCAGTTGATTCGAATTTGGTGATTGGCCGCTTTTAAGGTGATTTGGCTGAATTGTCCAATGAGCATCGAGATTTCTGCAGCTGCGTTCAGAGGGGAGGTTCAGCACGATTGTGCAATGTGTACTGTCTTACGTGGCTGACATAATTTGAGTCACAGCGCAGGGGAGGATCTTCTGTGACCACATGCTTTCAGACTGAATTCTCCCAACTCAACATGCAAATTGGTCACATGACCAGTTGAGTCAAAACAAACAATACCACATGCTTGACTGTGATTGGTGTTCAGCCTGACACACTTCCAAGAGACCGCACATTTGTTCAGTGTGCTTTGAGGTTTCCACGCATCTTCCGTGCGGTGTGGGGAGGAAACTGAACAGCCAGCAGAGAGCTCCTTCGTGCTCAACCTCCCTTTGGGCGTGACAATTCAAGCATGAAGCCGAGCCAGCCATGACAGACAAAAACCTGGAAGACAAGGTTGTCACTCTGTCCACAAACGGTCCCTGTGAAATCACGCAATGACTTTTAGAGACCTTTGATCGAGAAAACAGTTGCACGATTGAACAGCAACCATGTTTGAAAGGCGAGAACCCATTTGTTTGTGCCAGGACCCGAGCAGATGAAGTGGTGTGATGGCAGTTGTAAGAACCAAGCTGACTGGATCAAGGGGTCAAGAGTCCCATTGTAGGAGAGTGGGGCAATAACATCTCACTTAGAATCCAACTCTGAACTGCGTTGAGATGCAGCAGTCACGTGATATTACATGAACTGCACTGCAGTCATCAATTGATTATTTCATCATTTGGAGGCGGAAACGCAACTATTATTGCCAGTATGTGTCTGTAATGGTGACCCAGGACAGTGCCCCCCCTGTGAGCATTATTTATGGTGATACCAGTGTGTACAGATGGCCTGGGACAAAGTATCATTTCAATTCTGGCAGCTGAGGAGACAACATCTCTCTCCTCACATTCTGATTGGCTGGGAGTTATTTTTCTCTGCACGGGGCACCATAACTACAGGGGTTTTCACATTGGTGACGCGGCGACAAAATTTTGACGTGCCCGTCAAAAAGTCTGTGATCGGTCTGGACCGATAATTTGATGCTCTCCATTGGGCGTCATGTTGACTTTTGATGCACGCGTCAAAAATTCTGACGCCGCCCAACCGCGCGTCACCAACGTGAAAACCCCTATTGTTGTTGATCGGGAGTTGACAGGGAGGTACTGATGGTTTGTCATGGACCACCACAGCAGGAGCTCTTGCAGACAAAACAGCAGGGCGAGCATGGTATGAGCTCTTGTGGACTGAACAACATGGCATACACAAATTTCCATAACAAATCACCTGTTTCATTGTGGAGTGTTGAATCCTGTGATTGGATGGACAGAGCTCAGACCCTGTGGAAAACCCGATTGTTTCGATACATCGAGATGTTTCTTGCCTGTGGTGCCTGGAGAGGTGTTCCACAGCAGGTGTGGCAATCAAAGCACAAAAAATTTCTTGGCGGGGGGGGGGGGGGGTCTGTCACACACTTCTCGGAGAATTGAAACAATCATATATTTTTTTTCGATAGGATCTGAGCTCTATTCAGCTTGGGCGCTGAATCAATCTGTGAGTTTCAGTCGGCACTGATTTCTCCCGAGTCATCTGTGAACAAAGTACAACAAACAAAGCAACAATAGAGAATCTTGCTACAAAGCAACACCAATTGCCACAGAGACATCAAAGTGAAAGTGAAAGTGAAGCTGATTGAACTGAGGAACATCACATGACTTGATAAAGCAGTTCACCACACCTGAAAGCACCTCATTTGACAGGATATGCAGCCTGGTGACCTTGGTGGACAGGGGAAGCACAGCTGATCTGGATCTTTCCTGCCAAATCTGAGTCCAGGAGCTGGTGTGAACAGTGAACTTGAAGAAGCTGGTGTGAACAGAGAATATGAAAAAACTGGCGTGAACACAGCATCTGAAGGACCTGATGTGAATAGAGAAGGAGCTGATGTGAATACAGAACCTGAAGGTGTTGATGTGAACACTGAATGTGAAGGTGAAGGAGCTGATGTGAACAGAGAATGGGAAGGCGTTGGTGTGACTGGAGAAGCTGGTGTGAATGCAGAACCTCAAGGAGCTGATGTGAACATTGAACACACCCATGCTGGAGCACCTGTTGACAACCCACTGCCAACAATGCAGAACCTCATGAATCAGTTGATGTACCATGCTGCTGAATCAGGAAAATTAGAAACAGTGAAATTTCTGAGTGAAGTGAAAGGAGCTGATGTCAACTGGACATACAAAGGACAAATCCCTCACACAAAAGATGCTGGTCAATCAGGCCAAAAACTTGGCAAACAGAAGACATTCTGCCAGACAATATTGATGGGTGCAGCCATTGAAGGGAACCTTGAATGTGTCCAGTTTCTCATCAAAGCAGGAGCTGATGTCAATCACACTGGCACTGATATGAACACAGCTTTGGCTTTTGCAGCATATGTTTCTGCCTTGGATTGTCTGAAGCTCATAACTGAAGCAGGAGCAGATGTGAACAATGCAAACAAGTTTGGTGTGACACCATTGATGTGTGCTGCATGCCCTCGCCAGACACAAGAAAACAGAGGAATGGAAACAGAAAGACCAACGGATCTGAAGAATGCTGCTGAATGTGTGAGCCAACTGCTGAAAGCTGGAGCAGATGTGAAAACCATGCTGACAACAAGCAGCAAACAGCACTGATGTGGGCATGTTGCAGAAAAAACTCAGTGAGCATGAAGCTGTTGTTGGAAGCAGGAGCTGATGTGCACAAAATTGATGAGAATGGGGAAACAGCATTGATGAGAGCAGTGTCGAAGAACTCAACTGGGTGTGTCAAGATACTGCTGGATGCAGGATCTGATGTCCATTTAGGTGCAAAAAATGGTAGAACACCCCTGATGTGTGCTGCTGAGAAAGGTTCTGCTGAAATTACAAAGCTCCTGATAGAAGCAGGAGCTGATGTGAACCAGGCTGATCAAAAGGAGCAAACAGCACTCAGCATAGCAGCTAGACACAAAAGTCATGCATATGAAAAGTTGCTGATTGATGGAGGAGCAAAATTTAATTTGGCTGAAAGGCTCAGGCAAGCAGCACTGATGAAGGCAGCCAGAGAAGGTGATTCTCAAAGTGTGAAAAGTTTGCTGGAAGCTGGAGCTGATGCCTCATTGGCTGAATCAGAAAACACAACATCCCTCCAAAATGCAGCTGAGGGTGGTTCATTTGATTGTGTCCAGCTGTTACTGGAGGCAGGAGCAGATGTGAATCAGTCTGCACAATGGGGACAAACAGCACTGATGCATGCTGCCACAAATGGTGACGCTGATATTATGAAACTCTTGTTGGAGGCAGGAGCTGATGTGAACAAAGACAACAGTTTCTATTACACAGCACTGATGAGGGCAGTAGAGCACAATTCTACTAAATGCACAACAATATTGGTAGAGGCTGGAGCTGATGTGAACAAGCATAACTATCGGTTTGAAACAGCATTGCATCAAGCAGTTGAGACAGGTCACGCAGAATGTGCTGGAATCTGCTGGAAGCTGGAGCTGATGTGAATCTGACTGATGGTGGTGGTAGAACACCACTGTGTGCAGCCACATACTTTGATAATGCCAACTGTGTGTGTGCTCTGCTGGAAGCAGGAGTTGATGCAAATCAGACAGACAGATCAGGGGAGACACCACTGATCAGGGCTGCTTTCACAGGGTCTTCTGGCTGTGTGGATCTATTGTTGAAGGCAGGAGCTGAGGTGCAGCCAGCAGGCAGAGTTTCGCCATTGATGGGAGCTGTGCGCAGTTCAGATGAGGATGCCGAAAAGTGTGTGAAGCTCTTGCTGGAAGCAGGGGCTGATGTGAACTTTGCTGATGAATGTGGTGGCACTTCACTGATTTATGCAGCTGGTTGTGAGCATGATTCTTCACCTTGTATGAAGCTGCTGCTGGATTCTGGAGCAGATGTGAACACTGCAGACAACACTGGGAGAACAGCATTGTTGAATGCGGTTGTGCGTGCTTCTACAGAGTGTATCAAACTGTTAGTGGATGCAGGAGCAGATGTGAATCAGGCTGATGCCAATGGAGCAACTTCACTCATGATGGCCAGTTGCAAATATTCTTCTGACTGCCAGCAGTTGTTACACAATGCAGGAGTCGACATGTATGAAATAGATAGGTTTGGGAGGTCATGTCTCCGGAATCCAGCAGGGCAGGAGCTGAACCAGAAAGTGAAAAGTCTTGTGGCTGCAGCTTCACAAAATGCCACTGAGAGAATGAAGCTCTTGTTGAATGCTGGAGCTGATGTGAACCTGAAAGACAAGAATGGAGAATCACCCTTGCACTGGCTGACAAAGGAAAACTTCAAAAATCCACAGACAGGTGAACTGGGCGGTGTGAAGCTCTTGCTGGAAGCAGGAGCTGATGTGAATGCTGCTGAACAACATGGAGAAACCTCTCTCATAATGGCAGCAAACAAAAGTGCTTCTGATCTTGTGAAGCTGTTTTTAGACTTTGAAGCCACTGTGAACCTTGCAGACAACAATGAAACAACAGCACTATTGAAAGCTGCTTGGCATGGTGATGTTGAGTGTGTGAAGCTGCTGCTTGAAGCAGGAGCTGATGTGAATCAGATTGACAAAGATGGAAGAACAGCTCTAGGAGGCATTTGCGGCATCCAAAGATTTGTTGCAAACAATGAGGAAACAATTTTGAAAATGCTCCTGGCTTCTGGAGCCAAGATAAACCTGGTTGGCAGGGCCAAACTGCAGGCGACTCACTACTACAGGGCAAAATGCCTTCAACTACTGTTCGCAGGGGGACAAGAAGAACTGAAGATCCTGGAGATGTCCAGAAACAGAGGGTGGAATGTTGAACTGAGACACAGAGTAAAAGATTTCTTCCCTTCAGGCTGGGATGACATGGCTCTGAAAAACCAGTGCAGAAAGGCCATCAGGAAGCACCTGCTGACCCTGGATCCCCACACCAACCTCTTCATCCGGGTTCCTCAGCTCCAGATGACCAATCAGAGAGCAGGACTACCCACAAAACTCGTCTCCTTCCTGTTGTTCGAGCAGAACCTGGACAGACATAGACTGGGACCAAATTTCACCCTGGCAAAAAATTTGTCCACGATGATCTGAACTTTTGTCAGCGTAAAATCCAGAACATCAGAAGCAGAAATGAGTTGACACTTGCTGGAAATAGATGGAAATAAAGCCAGAGAAGACTGTTTCACACACACACACACACACACACACACACACACACACACACACACACACACACACACACACAGCAGAAAGCGGCAGTGTTCTGGGGAGGTTCAGCACGATTCTGCAATCGGTACGGTCTTACATGGCTGTGGAAGATTTGAGTGACAGCCCTCGAGGGAGATGCCCCATTGACAAATGTTGCAGCTATTTTCCGAAATGAGGCAAAAATACAAGCACATAGCCTGTGACCACAACATCAACACTGCCATGTGCTTGAGCTCTGCTGATTGGTCATCAGTGACTTGTGTTGTTTGTTTTGGAAACAAAGCCATGTGCTTGAGATCTGTTCATTGGTCAACACCAGTGTAGTCAACACGAAGAGGAGTGACCATGCAAGAGGGACCTCACGTCTGTTCCATGTGTTTTGAGGTTTCTACAGATCTACTGTGCAGTGTGGGGAGGCAATTGAAGAGCCACCGACGAGGCTGACTGTAGTATTGCCATTTTCGTGCTTGCAGAACCTCGCCACTCAATGGGGTCACCAGGGACTTGTGGACAGTGAAGACATTCCTCAGTGTTCGGAGTCATGTTTAGCGATATCTATACAAATGTTCCCGGGCAGCAATACGTCTTTGATGCAACCCACCAGTGTTTCTCGATTTTTGCTGCAGTACTTTTCTAAAGCTGAAGGAGCCTCTTCACTAGGATGACCTGAACACGGAACTTGAAGCAGAAAACAATTCGTGGCGACGACAAAAAACAGGACTGTGAGCTGTTGATGGAGTAAATTTGTGTGGTACCGATGGGGTATTTGATTTACTGTAGTCACTGTACAAGCCAACTTCAGAGGCATACAATGCTGCCTCTTCTGTGCCGCAGACTCACCTGACGAAAGTACAATGGTCTCGATGTTACAACGGAAACAACGTGACTGCAGGAACATGTTCTCTCCCTGACAGAGAGTGAGTACTTTTGTAAGTGGGTTGTGTACCATTCACTGGAACCCACAAGTGTTAGCAAACCCTTTGTTCTTGTCAGTGATCAAAATGGATTGATGACACATAAGACGGTGCATATTCATTGCTTCTGCCACACCAGCGAAAGTTGCACATCAAATGATCGCCTTGTGCCTGAAGGAAAATGCAGGGCTCCTCTGTATAGGACTGCCCGCACTGTGGTGTCGTCACTTCAGGGACTTGTGAGCCAGGAGAGTGCAATTGAGACTGCAGCTGTGAGGCTGAGACTGCAGCTGTCAGACTGAGACTGCAGCTGTGAGGCTGAGACTGCAGCTGTGAGGCTGAGACAGCAGCTGTGAGGCTGAGACTGCAGCTGTGAGGCTGAGACTGCAGCTGTGAGGCTGGGACTGCAGCTGTGAGGCTGAGACTGCAGCTGTGAGGCTGAGACTGCAGCTGTGA
>JAAUXT010033870.1_pt1 | contig 58280 bp, 45 predicted proteins | sample 7278171 | NCBI WGS metagenome assembly JAAUXT01 (sample SAMN14350112, study PRJNA611818) | marine sediment metagenome | isolation source: surface marine sediment (1.8m) | place: French Polynesia: Moorea | collected 2018-08
AATAGTTGACTTATACAACAAGTCAAAACTGCAAGAGATGATTCGTGGCCAGAGAATGAATGGTTGTGCTCTTAGATTTCATGTTTGAAGATATCGCACGAGTTGTATAATCACATATCAGAAAACCACCCGAAATTTTGCGGTGACGATCTCACCCTTGGAGGCTCTTGGCGCAAAGCAATCAGGCTGACACTTTCAAACTTCACTTCACGCGGGGAAATCCCATGTTCACCTGTTTTCAGACGTGACAGCTCAGTCCTGTTCACACAAACAAAACCTACTGGTGCAGGATCCAGAATCAATTTTTTCTGCCACTAGAAGCAAGTCCAGAATGTCCAAAATCACTCATCCGTGCAACAAAACAATCGATTTGTATGCAGCTTTTGCAGAACCATGGTTTACACACCTGTCATGAGCTGTGTTCTGCACGTGAAACCGAGCAAACAAGCGGAGCAAACACTCATTTGGCAATCTGTCTGGTGTTTGATGTTTGTGGGACTGCTGTCAAAAACTGCACCACATGATGGTGATGCTGTACCACAGATAGCGGCCAGAGGATAGCCTGGAAGGACCGAATGACTGCACTGGGTCCAGCCGACGGGTGCCTTGGTAATAACCAAAGTCCGATTGACCTCTGACCGAGCCTTGTGCCGCGAGGCCAGTTGAGTTCCTCGCCCATTTGAACCTGGGACCAGGACCAAACCCTGGTCCACCGAGGAACCCAATTTCTAAATCCCGCAGTCTCAAACCGGGTGGTCATTTTTCAGGAACCGTCCCTGACCACAAGAATCTACCCTCGTACCTGAGGCCAGACAGTCTCAACGCTTTTGCCCAAGACCCTGAATCTCTTTTCCAGCTGCAAAACACCACTCGATGGGAAGTTTTTGACTCAATTCACCCCCGATATCAACCATCTCCACAAAAGGATCTCTCCTACCTGCAGCAAAACTCGATGTTCCTGTTTCCAAGGTTGTGTACGGAGATGCCAACTGTCATAGAGGTGACAACCCTCAGTCACACGCAAAGATGGAGTGGATTCCTGGCAATGCACTTCAACTCAATTTCTCTGTTTTTGTGAGCACAGTTGTTCCTGTTGGACCACGCCACGCCAAGCTGCACCTCCGTGCAATGATGAAAAACGTGTGAAAACATTGTGTTGCTTCACGCGTTTGTTGCTGCATTGCATGCAAAGCTGTGTTTGCGTGTTTCCACAGCTTTGTTGAGACTCCAGCCTCACGAAGTCCGTTCGGGCGATCCCATACGCGCACTGTTCAATTCAGAACGATTTGCATCAGTTTCAATTGAAAACGGGACTTTTGTGAGATTTCACCACACGAGATATCGATCAAGCAGTTAGTCCGTACTCGTACACATCGAAGTGCACTTTCTCTGTTGACCACCTCACATGCAGGAAAACAAACCGCCAGGACAACGACGATTGATCAATCTTGGCATCCAGATAGCCTCCGTGTGTTCGTGCCAGGGGAAAATCAACAGAGCCAATAACGAGCAACATTTGGATCGAAACAGTGTCGTGGATCCACCACCCAGCCAAGGCCAAAACACTCGCGAAGCCTGCAGGCACCGTCTCCACCGGCGGATGACAACCACTTGGAAGCTCCGTGCACGCGATTCGAAACTTCCTGAACCGGAGCGAAAGAAAAACTCTGTGTGTCACAAGCCGTTCCTTTGACATCAAACATGCAAAGAAAGAATCTTCTTCCTGACACGAGTCTTGAGACCATCTCAAGGGAAGGTTGCCAGGAAAACCAAGTCGAAGCCTTCGAGACGGGTCCAAGGGGGGTGGGGAGGGCTCTGACCCAGAGCTCGAATTTGCCAAAAATTGTTTCGCTTGCACACATCGAGTCCTTTTGAAACGAAATTCACCATGCAGTTTATTGTCTCTGAACAACATTTCCGCCGGTTGAGGTGTTGGAACATGGGCCAGCTCTGTCGCACCTTCAACATTGCCAGTTGTGGACCACCTGGCCAACTCGAAACTCATGCCGCTGGGACTCTCAGGGCCCAGGGTCCTTGTGGCCACCAGGTGTTGCTTGCACGCGTTTTCTTGCAATGCACACGTTTCTCCAGTTGGGTTGGTGCGATGCTATCCAGGATCAGGCGTCCAGGGCTCTGGACCCACCACAATCACGAGGATCGTGAATGCATTTTGTCCTGTCATCCGAGTATCTCGCGTGTGTCAACAGAATCTTGGAGTGTGCCGTCTGTCACAGTCACACACATGGTGTCAATGTGCTCAGAAACAGGTGGCAAATTTGCCAATCACAGCAGAAAATCAACGTCTTCATTGATGTCTGGTGCGCCATGTTCGATATCCATGCAGACAGAAGCATTGTTCGAATCCAGTGCACTTTCTCAAGCTTCTTCAGAGAGGTTTCTCTGCTGCTTGGTGCTTTGGTTGTTTTGCCCCTCTTGGCACTTTGCTGCAGGTATTCCGACCAAAGATTTTTGGGGGTGATTTAACCACAGGGTCCCTTGGACACACACCGGACACGCGTTCCACAGAAAGCCTGGGACGAGTGGTGTGCACGAGGAAACAACAGAAAAACACCAGCTCAAAGTTCTAACAACACAGTGAGTTGACTTTGCTTGGATGAAAAAAGCAAACAGTTTGTTCACATGTACGAGGGGACTTTCCTTTCTGCCAGGAACAACATGATCACTGTGTCCACATTTTGCACTGGTGATTGACCAATTCTGACTATTTTTGCTCAGTGCCAATTGATTGGGTCTATGATGGTGTTGACAAACATGGCAGTCTTCTTTTGTGTCCACTCAGTACATTTTGGCAAATGAGTCAAGCACCCCACCAGTGCAAATCATGCTGTTCCTGGCAGAAAGGAAAGTCCCCTCGTATGCCCTCAAGCTGAGATGCATGTTGTTTCGTCTTTTGCGAGGTGTCTCACAAAGCTCAGTGTTTGAATATTTTATTTCAGTTGGCCTCTTCGGGTCAAGAAGTGTGTCACCTCCCTCAATGTTCGTGAATTGTACGAGTACGTACCTGTGTGAACAAGGGGTGCGTAAGTACGAGCGTACAGATGAGTGACCACACAAACTCCGACATGTGCATGTCACCCACGGGAACAACAGCAGCAGTGGTTGGTCCCCATCTGAACAACCTGGACCTGACATGCTGCAGCAGAAATCCAGGTAAAAATGCACCTGAGTCTTTCACACAGGGAAGGACCACTCTGTCCTCAAAGACACTGATGTCACTGATCGTGCATCAGGCCACAGAAAAAGTGGGATCCAAAGGTGAGTCTGTCATGCAAAGATCAGGAAGTCCTTCGGCAATTACGAGCAATGCGCATTCTGATCGTGTGCTCAGGAAAGCACAATGTTTTGCACAAAAACAAAGTGATGGAGAAACAACTCCACCCAATGTCAGAGTTGGACTAATTGGTGTTTTCTTCACGCAGCAAAGGCCAAAAAACTTTTCTGGATTCTTCAAATTCTTTGGCTGTTAAACAAGGCTTCGTGACTTGTTTTATCGTGACTTGCTTGTGCCTCAAAACTTCCTATTTAGCTTGCAAAAACTGAAGGGCCGCTCGCTCGTATTGACTTCCGAATTCGATCTGTCCCACATTCCAATGAAAACGGATCAAATCGATGAAAATGGAATGAAACCTTGTTTCACATTTTGCATTTTTGCTCGAGATGAATGAAAGAAAAGGAGTCTTACCGTGTGGTGTATCACGTAGGCGTGTCAATGTGTTAGTTCAAGCATGTGTACATCCAAACATGTGGCATAGAAATGACTTGCACTACCTCTCGGCACGGACTGTTTATTTTCAGTGCGGGAGCGGTGAAGCGTGATGCTGGCAGAGCCAAATATGGAGCACGATCGCGGATCCCGTTACGAGGGCTTCGCACCTGTCAATTCCGTTTGGGCAGAGATTTTTTTCGCCTCAGAGTGAAAAACAATCAACAGTCAATGCCCAAGTTGTCACAACACACCAAGAAATATGGTCGTCCCTTGTATGTGAAACAGTTTTCATCAAAAGCTGCACAGACGTTGTCTCGCCTCCCATTCCTGCAGGGTTCCACAAGTCGTATCACCGCAGCACAAGTGGCAGCTATGGCAGCTGGATGGTCATGACACACGCGTGATGGGCGCGTCCAATGTGTATGTGAGTGAATGAGTGATCACTCTGGATCGGCCACACCTTCAATTCACAAATGGACCTGGCTGCCATGCAGCGAGCGGAATGCCACATGAATCGGCTTTTGCTGCGTCATGGTCCTGGGCATCGCGCTGCCAGAAGCTTTCACAGGTGATTCATGGGTGCGCGATGCGACACGTGCCTGTCTCTATGGTTGGTCCTGTTTCATAACCAGACACACAGAACATCTTGATCGTGACTGAAAACAGACAAATCAAACATTGATTCATGCAGCAGTGAAAGGTGTGCGAATACCACATACGAGATACGAGTACGAGGGTACAGGCACATTCTAAGACTCGAACAAACAAAGTAAATCCCCTCAATTTTCAATGTGTGAAATAGTTCATTTTTCCTGTTGAAACGTGTTTGATGTGGGTCACATCGTAGGCTGAGCCCGCCTGGAGCCTGGATCCACTAGAGCTGCAAGGTCTTCCTCACAGAAAATAGCAGCATGCATTGCGTTTGTTCGAAGAAGCATCCTGACAAGTTTTCTTTGAACATCACTCACTTCATGTGGCACCTTGTGTGGAGGTCTTTCTGCAGGCCCTACCGATTGATGCTCTGGGAATGTTGAGCTCTCCCGTCATTTTGTAAGGATATTGACGTCCAATGAGTTGTCATGTCGGTGTGGAAGTTTTCTGACTGCCACCCTTCAGGAACAAAGCCTGACCCAAGAAGCTACACCTGGGGGACCCAGATTTCGCTCCGTCTACCAAGATGAGGTTCTACAACGATACAACCTGTCGTCATCTCACAGGTGCGGGTCAAGGATTCAGCGCAGGTGGCACAAAAGCGCGCGGGTCCCTTTTCCATGGCCTCTTAATCAACTTCTGTTGCGCGCAAAGCTGAACGATCGAACTCGAACTTTGAGTGGAGACTCATCTTTACAATCTAAGTGGTCTCTCTTTCCATCGAACAAAAAACGGCCTCACCCCCACACAATAACTCGTGTGTGCTTCCACCAGAAAATGGTGACTGCAAAGGACTGTGTGTGTCGTTCTCCAGGGGGAGGTTGGTGAGCGTTTCTATACGGGTTGTCCCTTACCCCTCCACAACAAAACACACATCAAAGGGCCACCTTCTTCCAGTAAAATATTTCGCAGCTCGTATCCCTGGAACCCTCTCGCAAATGTGTGCTGTCCACTTCTGCTTCTGGCTGCGTTTTCGTTGTTCCCTTTTCACACAAAGAAATGTCCGATTCCGACACTGCCCGCCCGCAGCTGCAACTGCCTCGTCCTGGGTTGCTAAGCGAGGACGTTACCAGGGAGACCTTCTGTCACTTGTCACTTCCGTGTTGTAAAAATCCAGAATTAATTACACATGGAAAATTAATTGAGATGCGATCAAATGCGGTGATGCACAAGAACAATGTTCACGACAAACAGAACGTGTTGTGGCTATTGTTTCTTGGTCGGGTGTGCTTTGTTAAAGTTTGGTGACGGGCAAAGCCAAAAGCGCGTGCATGAGCTGCGAAGGTCCTCGGTTTGAGTTCATGGCAATGTCAAAATGTTGGGCTGGAGCATTGAAAACCAATTTCTTTTCATGAAACGCCGAGTGGGTGTGCGAGAAAAGGGGTGTGTCCCTGTCTGCCAACCGATGATGCAAGGTGACAATTGCAGGTAATTGTGCGCAATATGGTCCCTGTCTCCGTGGTAAAGACCAGTGTGGGTCTGCAATTCCTACGCAAAGAGAAGCGCGAATTGGTGACAAGGACACTGCGGCATAATTGCCAAACATCGGTCTCAGAGCGAATTTGAACTTTTGTTTGGGGCAGCAGGCTTCTGGCATTCAGTGCAATGTAAAAATCAGTTGTGGAAAAATGAATGTCTGTAAGAAGTGCATCTGAGCTTCATAATTTAGAGAACAGACTTGCAAGGAGTTCAGTGTGATTCTCATCATCAACCCAACAGGCACTTGAATGAGACAGGACGTCAACGCTCCGTAGTCTTGTACGTGACGTAGCATCATCGTCCAGCGCTGTCTCTGTCGGTCTGATATGTGGGTTGGTCAGGCAGATGTTGGGTTGGCGACACAGAGGATTGGTCTGGGTCTGAACCTTCCGGTTCCTTGATTGTGAAAACGAGACGTGTGAAAGTGAAAAGATCACACGCGACATCGGGTTTTGGCTCAGGGGTCATGGCCAGGCTTCGGCCCCCTGGATCCACTTGAAGGTTGGTTCACACATGCCACCGCCACCTTGTTGCGTCACACAATTGGCTTCGATGTGGGAACATTGCATGGACAAGGCAGCCAAAACTGCAAGCGTGTAACGAAGGAAGAATGGTTGCGAGTCAGGGCAAAACTCATGAGAAGGAATGTAGAAACATCCTGTAAGGTCATCAACGCAAGGAATCACAAATTCAGAAATGTTCTGATGATAGTTTCATGCAGTTCGTCCCGTCTGGTAGATCTATAAACCTGTTGCCTCCCGGACAGTGCTGCTGCTGGTGAAGGTCCAGCTTCGTGGCACGGAGAATCACCTGCAGAGGTCTACACTGCATCTTCACCTGCCCAGTAACACGATTTCTGTTATGAACAGGCATGGACGAGTCACAAAGTCACAAAAGTCACAAAGTGGATACATGACACGAAAAATGTGTTTTGGAAGGATTTTTGACAAGGCTTCTTGGAAATATGGAGAGTCTACTCGCGCATTGAAAACTGAGGTAGGTGCACATGAATTTGCAGTTTCAGTTTTGCGACAGTTTCCAAGCAGTGCACTTGCCTACTGACAGGAATTTCCTCACTTGTGTCGTGTTTTGCTCCGTTCCCATGTGTGTGTGTGTGTGTGTGTGTGTGTGTGTGTGTGTGTGTGTGTGTGTGCGTGTGTGTGTGCGTGTGAAGGCGTTTGCGAAGAAGAAACTCAAACTTTTCTTCGGTTGTGACACGGAGCTTCCGTGGCGACTCTCGTGGGGACAGGAGATCGGGGGCCCTTCCGGGTCCCTGTGAAGCTCAGGAAAGAATTTTCCAAAGACAGGCACTTGTTTGCCGATACGTGTCTTTTTGGTCTGCGGGTCGGATTCCAATCGCGCCCCGATCCAGGGTCCGCTGGAGACGAGCCGAGGCGACACTTGATGTCCCAGGACGTTGCACGAGAATACAAGGGAAGAATGAGCGGGTCGAAGCGTTTCATAGGTTTGATTGTTCCTTGGTCCTCAACCTCCGCAGGATGCCAGCGTGGTGGGTTCCTCAACCGAAGAAGGTGTTCCAGCGCTGCTTGGATACCTCGCTTAAGAAGAACCAAGCAGCACCGTCTTTGCATGAAGCAAAGTTGATGGGTTGTCGGAAAAAGTTTTTGCTGCAACTGCAGTGCGGAGTACATTTGAAAATTTATCGGATACCTTTACGTCCGGTCCTTTTTCGGCGTGCAACAGTTGCCAGTTCAGCGACAGAGATACTGCTTGGTCACTTGTCATTGGCTGACCTGTGCACAATTGAGTTTTCTGGACCACTTATCTGGCAATTGGGGCACCGCACGTTTTGGAATTGAGGCCGTGCTAAACCTCCCTGTTCACTGCCACAATCTCACGTCCTGCGTCCCGCTGCAGGGACGGCGCTGCAGAATCTGCGCGCAGCGGTTTGAGAGCGTTCGCTGGTTGATGTATGGAGGCTGTGCGCCGGGAAGGAAGGAAGGCAGCCAATCTCACGGCGCACTGATTTCTGATCCGCCTGTCGCTCCGCGCATCACATGTCACTCCGCCAATGGTCATCCCGCGCGACAGGCGCCGGCGACTCTCAAACCTCGCGCAGCGGCGCTCGTCAAGGCGCTCTTCAAAATGAGCTGATTGAGTTGATGTCAGGAAAAGATCTTCACAGCTCTGTAGCACAAAATACAAGCGCGTGTGTGCGTGTGTGCGTGTGTGCGTGCGTGCGTGTGTGCAGCATTGTGTGTGCGTGCATTCGTGTGTACGCGTCTTCGGGTGTGTGTGCGTGAGCCTGTGTCAGACGTATTCTGCGAACTGAATCTCTTGGCGTCAAGTTTTCTTCTTCCCCACAAGGAGTCGCCGAATGTGGTCGAAGGATTTTGCCCCATGCACCACTGGAAAGAAGTGCAACTGGATCCACAAGCTTGTACCATTGACGTCAAATTCTCTCTCACAAGAGACGAACAACTTTCGCAGTGAGCGCGGAATTTTTGAGCGCAGTTGAGCGAGTATCGGGACGCGGCGGACGCGACAGGCCGGATTCAGCGGCTGATTTAAGACCCGCGATCCTCCACCAACATGTACCGAACGCCTTTCCTGGAACAGCGAGAAGCCTGAAAGTGAATCGCTGTCGCGCGTTTTATTGACACCATGGGTACTTCGCCGTTGCAGTTTGAACGAGGGAATGGAACGAGAGAATTGAATACTGCAGAGCGTAGAGACGACAGTTTGTGACCGAAGTGTCAATCGCGTTTTCACTCATGACGCTGGCGTACTTTACTTGCTGGTGTACTTGTTGAAACCACTGAAACAGGGCGTGAGTTGTGCTCCAAGGTCCAGAGTCCGTCCTCCCGTCAATACAGAGAGAAAGACTGTGAGAGAGACAGAGACAGAAACCAAAAGAGCAAAAATAAGCGAATGTGTGTGTGTGTGTGTGTGAGAGAGAGAGAGAGAGAGAGAGAGAGAGAGAGAGAGAGAGAGAACGAGCGAGCGAACGAACGAACGAACGAACGAACGAACGAACGAGCAAGTGAAGACGCACGACGAGATCCAGCGTGGATCGGGTGCACCCGATGTCCCGGTCCTCTCGGGTTCGGCGGATCCGGCCGTCGTGTTTACCTTCTCTCGGCTGAGCGAGCGCGCGGGGTGCGGCGGGGTGCGGCGGGAGGCCCCGCGCCCTGTCCGCTCCGCTCGCCCAATCTCACGCCGGATTGCCGCCCCTAATCCACCTGTCTGTCACACGGGCAGCGCCCGCGAAAATTCCTTCACAGGATTAGTTTTAGATCAACACAGCTCCGGGGACGCAGTTAAAACGCTCCCACTCCTGGAATTGTCTCACAAACCCAGAGGTTCACCACAAACTGTTCAGTAGCAGGAGGTATTGCAGGGGGTATTGCTTTTCTTCTTTGGGCTCCACAATAAAAGGGGCACAATTGGTCTCTCACCAAGAATAGGAATTGCTCTGGTGTAATTCACCTGACGCAAGACTGAAAGAAGCTGCAAATTCGAAGCAAATCAAGACTGAAACTTTGTTCTGTAAAGCCAAACATCTGTCTGTGTTATCTCAAGGCTGATCTCTCACTTTAGGTGTGAGCTGGGTGAGCTGCCTGTTTGCTTTCGCACAGTGCTGGGTTGATCCTGGTGACAGCGTCGCCAGGAAAAAGGCAGCGCGTTTCACAGCGCGATGAGCCCCGCGCACAATCCGCGTCATCGGGAAGGAACTGAGCGAGTAATGCAGGCACAATGAATAATAGATCAACTCCATGCATTTCCATCACGGGCCAGTTCACTGCGAAGTCAACACACGCATGTCATCCAGCGGATCGAGGTGCCGGAGATGTTACTTTTGCAGATTTTTCAATTTTGAACCGGGCGAAACAGCTTCGTTCCCAGTCTTTGGTTTCCAGGTTTTGCTTCCGTCACAGCTTTGCCGCACACAGGAAAAATTTTTCCAGAGAAAGATGAAGGGAAGATGTTCGCAAAAAGAAAAATACAGAATGTTTGAAAGAAATTACAAAACGACCTTTGCAAAGTTCTGTCCACTCTGAAAACACAATTGATTGACTGATTGATTGATCTTTGACGAGTCTTGCCCTGTCTGAATTGGCCGTCAGTGATGCGACGCGCACGCGCCGAATTTGGCGTCGCGTCGCACGAAGAGAACCTGCGCTGCTCACGAGAGGCGTTCAAACGGCGCGGCGGCCGCACGCGACGCACGACGCCTCTTCACCCCGCGCGCCCAGAGTCAATCAGCGCAAACTCCACTCAGCGCTATTGTTCTCCTGAATGCGCAACCAGCGGGCAGCCCGCTCTAATTGGCGTGTGTTTTCATTGACAGCTTTTTGGTTTCAGGTGTTCCGCACACGACACAGAAACACGGTGTCGTTGTGCACGCAAACGAGAAACACTGCTGTTTCCACACATGTGTTCTGAACGACGTGCGTTTGCCTACAGGTTTGAAGTGCTCGTTGGGATTCCCACCAACACTGGAAGAAATTTTGGGACGAAGAAATGACTGTCATGTCATCTTGATCTGCAACGGCAAGAACTGTTTCGTTCAGCACGAGCCCAAACAACCCTGCTGGGTCGTGCGTTGCGTTCCTGCTTTCGTCTGCTCGTGCCCAGCCAACGACTTGTGCAGGAACGCAGCGCTTGACGCGTCTAGTGTGAAACAGGCCACTGAGAAAGATTTGCGTTCCACGAATAGCTCAATGCGCTGAGAATCCCCGGGTTGTGGAGGTGGCTCCGGGACGAGATAAGTCTCTATCAGCTGATTGATCTGCGACTTCGCGGGTTTCGCTGCGGCAGGTTCTGCTGCAGGCTTCCAACCTGCTCAGCCGTCCCAATTAGGACTGAGTTCCAAGGTTGGACCCGCACCATGCACGTCATCAAGCCTTGCTCGCTTTCTGCGACAAGGTTGGTTCTCTGATGAGATGTCAACGGTGAGAAAAGTCCGTCGTTTGTTGTGTTACGACACCCCCAGACAGAGTTATCACACGGAACAAAAATGGTTCCTGTGAAATCACACAATGATTTTTCGAGACCTTTGGTCAAGAAAGGAGTTGTGTGATTGAACAGGAATTTCCACCACGGTGCGACAGGTTTTGCAATCGTAGAGTTGTAGAAAAAGAAATCAGACGCTCAAAATACACCGGAGAAAATTTGGAGTTTTTCTCCAGGTCTCTTGCCAACAACACCTGTTGTCAAGTGTAACCTGTGTTCTGTAATGAAGGCAAAGCATTTGATCTTGGTTCATCCAGGTTTCCGTGACTTTGAGGTGTGTGTTGTTTTTGCCTTCACCACCTCGGGGCAAAACTTGGCACGGTTCGTGATTGGTTGCATCATTCAACGTGTCGTGAGAACAATGCAGCAATTTTCCAGCCTTAAAGACACTGTTCAAGCTTGAAAGGAAGTTTGATCAGCACAAAACATCTGGCAAAGATATGTTTGACGAAGTAGCCAGAAGCCAAACACGAACGTGTGTGTGTGTGTGTGTGTGTGTGTGTGTGTGTGTGGTGTGTGTGTAAAAGTGCGTGTTGTGCACGAGAAGAAACGTGCCCGCTCTTGTGTGTCAATTTGGGTGTGTATGTGAGTGTCACATCTTTTGGAAGGTACGGTTTCAGGACATCTGAAAATCAATCGGTTGGCTCGAACTGGCAGTCAAGTGTTTCAGCTTCACCGGAAAAAGCGCGAGAAATGGCCAAGTATCGCACGAATTGAGTTTGCCCTTCATGAAGTGTTTCTTCACAGTGTTCCGGAACACGGAATTATCCAATTAGGCTCCAGATCAGCGCCATGACACGACCAATTAGGACAGGTGGTCATCGGGAAGCGACCCGAGGGCAAAACGCCTCGGCTGTTCGCGCCTCGACGCCGCCGCCGCGCGCTGAGGGCCGAGCGCAGAGCACGCAGGGCGAGGAGCCGCTCCGAGACCTGCGGGGGGAGCCTCTCCGGGACAGGTGTTCATCGGATTCACCCCGTGTGTGCTACAATTCACCGGCTTTTTGAACTTTGCCCCTCCAACTTCAACTTTCAATGGAAATCAGAGAAAGGCTTGTTTTGTTGAATGGTACCCAGCGTGCGAGTTGTGGCCCTTTGAGGAAAGGACAGTCAGAGTAGAGCGAGACTTGTTCCTCCATCCAAAGGCAATTACAGAAAGGAGCGCTGTTATGGATTCTCGTCCTTTCAAGTGGGTGCTGGCAAAACACGGAGGTCAGAAGTTATTAACATAAAGCTCATCATCAGACTCAGTCATTACGAGATTGGAGCTGGCGTGTGGGTGTGTGAGGAGTGGAGAGGGGTGTGGCGGGGAAGTCTCCGTGCGGATTCACTCGTAGCAGAGACAGTCGAGCCGAGGTGGGTCGCATTGGTCAGCGTGAAGACCTCTGCATACACACGAGGAACGGGAAAGGGTATCTTTCTTCGAATGTCAAACACAAGGAGAAAAGTTCTGTGACCATGAGCTCACCAGCACTGAACCTGAAACCCGAAGGTCTCTGGAATTTGGTCACGTTCATTCTGCACACCCTTCAGCAAACACATCTGCCTGCAGCACTTTCATCGCTGAGACTGTAGTGCCGCGATTGCAGGAAGGGGGGGAGGAACACCCCGAGTGTTTGGCACTGACCATGAGCTTGTCACCCAAAACCCACGACTGTGAATTTTTGCTTGTATTTGCAGTGAGGCTGCAGCTTCCTTTCACTCAGTGGCAATCCCAAGCTGCGCGTGACACCCCCCCCTTGCGCTGCGGGGACGGCGCTGCCCGGCGCCGGGTGCGCCACGCCCCGCGCCCTGGCTCCGCGCCGCTACCCGAGCGCCTCAGGTGCGCGGCCGCCGTCCCTCTATTTGCTCAGATCACTTCTCATTACAGATAAGTGCGCGTTGCGCGGTGAGGCTGCAGCGCGTCGGGTAATCAGGCGAGCGGCCAATCAGATGAGCCGCTTAATCACGTGGAAGGGGCCGCGAGGCGCGCCCGCGGCGGCGGCGGCGGCGGCGGCGGGGAGGGGGAGGCGGGCGGCGGCGGACGCTCAGGCTCCGGTCACCCCGAGTACTCACTGAGCCTTGAGTTATGAGGATTCACCAAATAGACGAGCAGGCCCCGTGATCTGCGATAAAAAATGCGGAGGTCCTGTTTGGACAAGTGCAAAAGTGTGGAACTCACTGCAGTAACCTCCTGATGTACTGAACAAAGTGCCCCATTCGGCACCGAGTTTCCTGGTTTTGTGTTGTTCTGAACACGGGTCCTTTGGAAATGGTTTTGACTACGTCAAGCAGTCCTGCCGTTTTCGAGCGGAAGTGTCGGACCTGGTCCTGGCCACCTCAACTGAAGGTTGTCCCTCCCTTCACACAACACACAGTGGAGGCATTTCAGAGGAGTGAAACATTGAGGCACCACGTCACCACAAACACCTGTACTCGTATTAGAGAACTGGGCCTTCCTTGGAACAATACAGCTTCACTCATGACCCGTGGTGTTCCTCTCTCAGTGACACACATCCTGTCATCAGGTCAGAATAGAGCTCGCGTGGACAATCCAAGCCGGGAGCTTGATGGGCTTCCTACAGCTCTCATCAAGTCATTTAAAACCAAGACAAAACGCAGGAACACTCAGATCACACTGTTCCTTTGACCCTGAGCCCCATGTCGTTCTTCTACGGCTTGCTCTGTGTTTCTGGTCAACAGATTTCAAAGGCGCTTCACCCAATTAGAGACAATGAGAAGCTCCATAGAGGAGGAGAGAACAACTCATCACTGGACAATTACAACAAGTTCCTCTACAAAGGGACGTTTGTACAAGTGTTGGATTCTGACGCGAAGGCTCAGCAGTGGTTGTGCAGCTGTGCCATTTTGTCCTCTGTCTGTCTGTCTGTCTGTCTGTCTGTCTGTCTGTCTGTCTGTCTGTCTGTCTGTCAAACGAGGAGGAGGCCAGTGGTCTCGTGGCCCACGCTGCAACGTGTCACATTTTTGGAGTTGTTCGCACTTTAGCCACAAGTCAGACCTCATTCAGGACAAGGTCCCCTCGGGCCTCGATGCAAGATGCATTCCGGCATGTTTGCGCACTTCGTACAACACTTCCTTTTCAGCACAATCAATGCCGGCAGGCCGCTGTTTCCTGAGTGGGCCTTCGAGTTGAAATCAACAGTATCAGGCTGATTGCAGCTTTGTTGGTCAGACGATCGTTTCAGAGTCAGGGTTGCTTTGTAATGGATTGAATCAGTCGAGTTGGAACTGTCCGTGTGAAGAAGACATCATCTTCGTCACTTGCAAGTCCAGAATGTTTCACCCAAGACACAACTTTCTGTTTGAAGCCCAAGCGCAGGGTGAAACTCGTTTGAGTCGAGCCCAATCTCTCAGTGTTCCCTGCATGAATCTGAGTGTTATTTCTGTCTGCTTTGCTGCACACGGACCGATCAACGTCCTGTGCGTCGACTCTACAACGCACGTTGCGTGAACCAGGCCTGGCGTTTCCTGGCCCACCTGATGGACGGTACAAAAGGACGCCTGCGCAGAGCTCGTTTTCCGCTCGACCGGACCCCGGCCCAACGGCGCTGCAGTTGTGAGGGCTCCGCGACGGCAGGAGGAGGATGAAGGGAGCCGGGGAAGACTCGGATCCGAGACTCCGGTCTCGGGCCGTGTATTCATCATGTCATGCCTCTGTGTGTTTTTTTATGTATTCTCATATCTTACTTTGAGTGGAATCCTGAGTTGAGCGCAACATATTTGGAAATGTGGAGAAAAGGGATGTCCGCCTGAAATCAAGAAAAGAATTCGAAGGAATCTTGACACTTGTTGCGAAACGCTCGTCTTCAGTCCCAAACAACAATTGAGAGATTTTCGCGCTGCGAAGCCAGAGTGACAGGAATAAACCACGCCGACCGAGAGGAGAGGAGATCGCAACCCCGCAAAACGCAACATCTCAAGGCCTCTGTGGGATAGGAAATGTTCACGACAAAGTTTCTCAACCAATTGAGAAGTGACGGTGGGAGGGCCTCGACAAGTTGTTCTCAACTTTTGAAGAGAAATCATGCATTCCTCGCATAAGTCGTCTCTTTTGGGAGAAGGATTTTGCTTGCTTATCAATGGCAGGGGGGAAGAACTTGTTGTTTTTATTCGCATGGGAGGGGCAAATTTAGCCCCAAGAATATCAACACTCATCTCTTTTGAGTTGAGGAAAACCTTCTTCCCTGCAGTTTCAGAGTCCGGCTCAAAAACATGAGCTCAGAAACAGGAGTTCCCAGAACCTAAGATCGACCGAGCTTGTCCCACCGCGGCCCAATTTGCAGATTTATCCACAAAAACACGTTCCTAATGGGAAGAATTCCTCACACTTCAGTGCCAATGGTCCCAATTTGTGATAATTTTAAGGGGTTGCTGTGAAAAGATGAAAGCAAATTCTGTTCCTTCTTTGAAAAGTCTGGATAAAAGAAATAAACGCTGGATCCTTTGAACCAGCGCGTCCTTTGTCGAAACAACCGGGAACCAGTGGAGAAACTGGCGTTGCTAAATCTGTGTGAAAGTCAGTGTCGCGCCCTCGCTTTCCTCAGAGTCTCATCTCCTCGGTGGGAGAACAGAAAAACTGGAGCCTTTGAAACCGCTGAGTCCGGGGAGACAACGATTCATTCATTGAGACACGTTTCATGGGGATGCGAAATCGTTTGCGACGCACGCATCGAGCCCGAAGACTCGTTCGGAGGAATGCGCACAGTTCTGCGGACAATCTGCTTTGTGCACATTTCACAAAAGAGAAATAAACTTGTTGAGATTGTTCAAATTTAGAACTTAGAATGATTTCCTTGTCGTGACTTTCCGTCAATTCACCAGAAAAATATGATTCAATTTTCGATTCTGTTCCAAATTTTAAACGCCGCAGTGAATTGTTGCCTTCTTCGCTGACCTGTGCACGATAGTTTGCCTGGTCGCAGAACAGGTTCTTTGGTGGATGTCTTGGCTTCAGTCGCATCAAATCCTCAGACCCCACCGTCCCGGTTCCTGCAGCTCGGCGCATCAATTCCTTGAATGGGACGGTTTTCAGAAATCCGCCGATTTTCCCTGAATCGATCCCCTCGGTTTGTGCTTCACTTCTCCCAACACAAACTCCCTCCTCATAATGCTGCACAAATATGATTTTGTTGTTCGCCCATCCGGAAAACTATCTTCTCGTCCCACCCCTCCCCACCCAGTGGAAAATGTCACTGTTGAAGTTCCCGATTTGTGCTTTCATTTCTTCGTAGCACCCCAATGTGCTCGCAATGACGATGTTGTGTTGGCCCCTTTTTGATCCGCAAACGACTTGTGCGGACTTCGAAAAACTCTGACCCCTTTTGTTCTGGAAGCAGAACAATTGGACAAGTCTTCCCGTCGGATGAGGCGGAGTGCATGTGTTTCAGTTTCACAGTGCTGTTCCTCGTTCCCTTCAAACCCCGGCGCTCAGCTTCGGTTCCTTTGAAGCATCGTTCTCCTTCTCCGCATTGACTCTCTCCTTTGAGACGCTCACATCTCCTTGACTTTCCCGGCTCCGTCGCCTCTCTGGTTTCATTCAGTCCGAGGCTTTCTCTTACTCCACCGCAACTGTCACGTTTTTGTGTGGATCCAGGGTGCGTCTGCTCACCACACCACAAAGTCCTTTCTTACCATACACACCAACTTTCACACAAGAGAAGGACCTCTCTCACATTTTGGAGTGGAACTGGGCAGGGGGGGTAGAATGGCGCTGTTTGCAAAGCGTGTGCGTAAATGTATGGTCACTCTTTCCCCAGTGCGAATATTTGACCTTGTGTGTGTGTGTGTGTGTGTGTGTGTGTGTGTGTGTGTGTGTGTCTGTGTCTGTGTCTGTGTCTGTGTGGTGTGTGTGCGTGCGTGTGTGCGTGCGTGTGTTGTGTTGTGGTGTTGTTTTGACTGCACGCAATTGACGGATTAATATCACACGGCTGATTTGTTGAACAGTTTTCACAGTGTTGACAAATGGACTGAAGACACACTCAGAGAAATTACCAATCGTCTGATCACACGGGAACACACACACTCACGCGCACTTTAGCAAATTATCTGCCATATCGAGGCCTCTAGGAATTCATTTCGCTGTTGTTTTTGATTTTCTGCTCCAGTCTGACAAGCTGGAGATGTTTGCAGCGTTAGTTTTTGCTGCAGAGTGTTTCAGAAAAAATCACATCACAGGCAAATGTTGGTGCATCATCGCTTTTATCCGAATCTGCGGCCCTGGTGAAAGCGACTCGTTGCCATGACACCTGCTGTTGCTATTTCTGTGATGATTGTCTCAAAACATCGGAATTATGCAAACAAACACGTGTCGCTGGGACTAGAACCATCAACTGCGATTTCCTTTCTTCAGGACACAAATCAGGTCCAGTCTATGAAGATGGAGAGAGCGCTTCGACAAGTTTTCTTGCAGTTGAGAAGTGGGCGTGCGGTTCGTCCTTCTGTGTACTCACAGAACTCAGACCACGATGACCCAGTCTTTGTGTTGATATTCTGCCACCTGAAGTGGACACCGTGATGCAGTAAAACAAAATCCGGATCTCGGTTGCCGTGCATGTAGAATGTGGGTAGATCTGAGTAATTTTCCGCCTCAGTCCCCTCCCCTGGCTCTCCGTATCACGGTGGCTTGATCATCGGTGACTGATATGAATCCTGACTTCTTCTGCCCTGCGAAAAATCCAAAGCTGCTTTGGAAATTTCAGTTTTTCGCGCATTTTGTTTCTCTTGAAAAATAGTTTTTTTTCCACATGCAGCGGGGAGAATAGTTATTTCCACACACTGGGTCATATGTGACTTGTGGGTGCAAGCAGAAAAACCATGCCAAGCACAAATCAAGGAGAAAAAATATTTCAAGTCACGAGCGACACTCAGTTTTGTAAACACTACACCTCTGCAAATTCAGTTTGATGTCCGAGAAAAATCAGATTGAGTGAAGGAGGCAACGTCCTGGAGACTGCGGGAGTGTTTCAGTGCGCCGTCTCCTCACGGTTGACCGCGCCCTCCCTCCCCGACGGACGGGCCCCTCGGTCCGCACGGTTCCCCCCGCGCCGCCGCCGTCGCTATCGCTGCTCGCATTGCCGACTCCCCCGGGTCGGCCTGAACCCGGCGTCCGAGTGCAGAATCGCCCGGCTCTGGCGCGGGCGCTGCTGCTGCTGCGTATGTTGCAGCAACTCATGCTGCGCTTCGTTTACTGTGATTGAGAATGCAAGCCCACAAAAAACAGGACAAAAACGTACTGACAAAAAACACTGGGAATTTCTCATCCCGACTCTCATTTTATTGACCTTGAAACTGACAGTCAACAAAAATTTCATGGTTTCTGACGGATCCACTGCAACCATTGTCCGTTGTTTCCGCTCTGCTGCTCTCAGAGTGGTGTGACCCCTGATGTGGACTCAGTGTCTTGACTGCCGCATTCGAGAATATTTGACAGGGAAATCCCTTGGGAATTTTCAGCGCAGTGAAAAAGCTCAGTTTGTCCGTTGCTTGGAAGTCCTTTTGTTTTCGAGCCGTGCGTCGCGCATCACCCTTCGAACAAAAATTGAAAACCAACAAACCCGTTGTGAAGCAGAGCTTCAGAGCTTCAGTGAGGGGAATGAGACGCCGCTCGCCCCAGCGACGCTGGGATTCAACACCGAGCAGCTCAGCTCGCCCCGGACTCTCAGGTACCCAGCCCGCGGCCCATCGCTGCTGCAGGCTCGTCTTGACGGTCGGTCGGTTGGTCTCTCGGTCAGGAAAATATATTTGGAGAGACATTTCCGAATATTCTTTTTTCTCTGTTGACCAAAACCTAAAATTCCGTTCACACGTGTTCACAGAACAGGAAGCCTGAGTGGGAAATGGGAAACAATTTACCTTTTTCACCCTTCCTGTAAATTGTTACTGCAGGCGCGTCCTTGCAGGAGGGTGACACGCATAGAGATGCAGTTCCATCACACACGATTGACCCTGTGTCTCGCTGCAGGGACGGCGCTGCAGCCTGGGCGTCAGGGCGGCGTCGCTGTGCGCCCGACGCTGCCTCCGCTACGCTGCGCAATGCTCTTCCGCTCGAGGGCTGCGCAGCGCGCGGCGCAGATTAGAAATCACTGCGCCGTAAAAACCGCGCAGCGGCGCAGAACAAATCCGCGCTGCGCCGACTGGGAAAAGCAGCGCCCTTCCCACGCCTCATCAAAACGGCGTCATTTCAGCAGCGCGCCAAAAATTATGACGTCATAAAAAGCGCGCGACGGTCGCAAAGTGTTCTGACAGCGCAGTTTATGATAACAGGGGAGAATTGCAAGCGATAGCCCATTCTGGGGGTGTAATCATTGTGAGCACTGGAATTTAGATAAACTCCGCGTTTCAGGGTTCACCGGATAGAACTTGGAGACTGCATGGCAGATCTGTTACCAACACAGGGGCTGAATGGCGGCGATTAAATGTGATTCAGACCCCAGATTCCTGCTCCTCACTGCGCGGATGAGGAAACTCGGATCAGCCAAATGCGCACGAAACATTTGTCATCGAAAGCTTCTTCCCACACATTGGGCACAGAATCTCAGTTTCCCAGTGCAATGTGTAGTGCGATGATTTTGAAAACACAAGCCAGAAAGGACTGGACATCAAAAACCTTTTCTTTCTCCCCACGCGTCGACCAACGCCCATTTGACGCAAGGTGCGGCGAAACGAGTCTTCGACTGGTGTTCTGAAATGGGTCTAAAGTAAATTCACAAATCACTTTGAATCGTTGTGTTTGAGTTTGAAAAAGTGAGAAAACTCAAAAGCAGCTGCATGTCCAGTTTGCCCGTGAGCAGCTGGGCACCTGTGTGTGTTTGCGTCGCGTGGTGAACTCTCGCTCCCAACACCTGGGCGTGACCTAACATGACGCCTGACGACGTCCACTTGTGCAAACAGCCTCCAGGTCCGGCTGTCCGTCCCGTCCACTCACCGGTCACTGCGCATCAACGCCGACTGATCGGGGGAAATCGGCCGAGTGATGGGGTTACGTGAGGGAAACCAGTCTGGTGCGCAGGGGACCTCGGGGTCGGGCAATGTCCAAGCGTCTGTCCATCCAGCTGTTCCAAATTGGAAAATCAACAGTCCAGTGGGTTTCTAGACAATGGGAAGGGGAAACTTTTCTTTTGAAACATGCATGCAGAGTCTGCTGACTTTCAGTCCTGTATTGACTATCAAGACCGCACTGACTAAAAGACTCACAGTTGAGCAAAGTCACGGGACCTTTGTTTTTCTCCAGGATGTCAAAATTCATGAACACCAGACCAAACGTGGACAGATGATTTGTGAATACAAACAGAGAGAAATTTGTTGGAACCTGAAACCAGATTGAACTTGCCCAACTTTCTCTGTGCCGCAAACCTGCCGTCACTGCCACAGATGTGGGCGACCCAGCCTCGCCACACAAATTTTGGGGTGGTTGGTCAGACAGTCCTGGTCCGCGCTCTGTGTCCGCTCCCGGCTCCTGGTCAGCTCTGGCTATCTGCTGGTCAGGTAATCAGCCCCGGGTCCAGCGAGGCACGTAATGCGGGTGGACAGTGCGACCTGCTGCAGCCTCGTTACGGAACAGCGTGTCTGGCAGCACCTCGTGTGCACCACCCTCCAACCAGGGGAAACGTGCACTCCCAGAACCAAGCAAGGCTCTGGGTTGTTCTGAGCGGAGAAAACATAGTCCTCCCGTTGCCAACACAACTGTCGGACAGGAATCTCAAACGACCACACCTCTGAGTGTAGGTTGACATTCGTGAGAAGGTTTCCCTCTTCCTTGGTTCCAGTCTGTTGTTCTTTTTGACGGGGGGCAGAGAACAACCTTGCACACCTGCTCCTTTGCCCAGCATCCATGTCTCAATCCAGCGGAAATTCCGACAATCCTTCCTTATTTGAAAACGTTCGTGCAAATGGAATGTTTCAAAAACCAGTTGGTTTGAGAGTGTACTGGAGAGTGGAGGGCTCGGGGCTCAACACTTGTCCAAACAGCCTTCAGGCCTGTCCGCCCGCCCGTCCGTCCGTCCGTCCGTCCGGTGTTTGGTCAGTGCGCCTTGCTGCCCACAGGTCAGTTGTAATCAGACTGCGTCCGCTCACGACAAGCTGTTTTACACCGCGCTACATGTGTAAGTCGTGTCGTCTGTCAGTGCGGATTGTCAGCGTCAATAGCGGATCCAGGGAAAAGGCCAGTGAGGGCTGATAGTCGCACTCGAACCTGGAGACTCGTCACCGCCAAGAATCAAGAACTGAACCAAGGGCTTCAAAGCTCGGGAAACCTTCGTTATGAACGTGCGCTTGTGTGGCCTGCTCATGTACATGAACGACAACAGATTTGTCTGGATTTTGTTTGTGTTTTTGACCAGGATGGAGGTTCCACGTTTCATTGCCACACCACGTTTTGTGTGGTCAGATTCTGGCGATCATGATCACAAATATCTTCACAGCAAAATTGGTTGCTCCATGCACTGTGAGCAAAGTTGTTGCTTTTGACAATGATCAGCATGTTTCCCATGTGTGTGCACTCATTGTCTCCATGACAATTTCAACTCAAGCGCACTCACTCACGTCATCCAATCAGAGCCCTTGAATCACTGACCTGCGCACTCGGGTGCACTCACTCATTACAACCAATCACAGCGCTGCAATCGTTGAGTATTCACTCGTGCGCACTCACCTGGGTTATCCAATCTGAGTCCAATTTTCCACAGGACGCCTCACATTGTTTCGCCAGGCTGGTCAGATTGGTTCGCTGGGTTGGGCCATCAGACGGGCAGCCGAGCTGGAGCGAAACATCCTGCTGAGTGGCGAATGATCCCAGGAAAAATAACTTTTCCAGCCTGACCAGCCATCAAAATAATTGGGTCACCGATTTGCTCAAACGGTTGTGAAAATCCAGTTTATGCCAGGGACAAATTCATAAACGATGAACAGGTCAGAGGTGCTAAACCGTGGAAAAGGGATTTCGCGGATTGACGTGCATGTGGTTGGGAGTTTTGTCCTGAAGACCAATGACTTAATGTGTCAAATGTGAGGGCACAACACATCCCCACACTGGTCTCCAAGGGCATCCGCACGAACTGTGGAATTGGGTCTTTTGTAAAGTTTAGTTCGGAACGCCCCCTCCTACAATTTTGTCCTTCCCTGAACCAAGTGTAGAAACGACCAAGAGGCCCAGGTTGGTTCAAACAGCCACACCAACACAATGCAAGACAGACACCTTTTTGTCGAAAAGGAGCCGAAACACACACTCGTGTCTCACCCATGGATCATCACCAGAGCACAGACCACATAAAACACTCGTTTAGGTCCCACTGACTCACAACATCAACTAATGGCGAATTAAAGATGCCCGACAGTGTTTCAGATGCGTTTAAAACTAATTGGATGGAGGTTCGGGTGAGTGAGTTTTTGGCCCTGTCACCGCGGTCGGTGGACGCGACGCGTGCGGGATGCGCGCGGCAGATCGGACCATTACTGCCGCGTGGTTACTCTCGACTCCGCGCAACGGCGACGCGATCGCTCCCTCGCCACGTCAGGGTCCTCATTCGTTTTTGGCTTTTATGTTTCGTGGCTTCTTTGTGTTTTGGTGCTGCAGTCTTCCTTTCCTGAGAAAGCCTTCGGCTGTTCTGTCTGTCTGTCTGTCTGTCTGTCTGTCTGTCTGTCTGTCTGTCTGTCTGTCTCTCTCTCTCTCTCTCTCTTGCGCTCTCTCTCTCTCTCTCACACACACACACTCACTCTACTTTCACACGCAATCCCTATTTATTTGTGATTCAAAATGCGACCGTCACGAAACCATCGTCAGCCCTTATTTCTCTTTTTGTCTGCTTCTCTGCCCGTCTGTGTGTCTCCATGTTTCCCTTTCTTTTTCTGTCTACTTTTATTTCTTTTACCAGGTTGTCTTTGGTCTCGATGTGACTGTCACCCTGTTCTTTTTGCCTTTTGTTCTCAGAACCTTCTGACTCTGGAAAAAGCAAAAACCAAACACTCTCACACAGCATCAACGCAAAAGGTCCTTCCACTGATTTTACATGCACAACCCGAGCGCCGGACAGGCCCGGATGATGTATTGTCAGGATGTACGCAGAACAGATTGGCGCATTACTCAGGGCCGAGTGGACCCTTTGACGCGCGCGGCGCGGAAAGACAGGGGACAGAAGGCGCGGAGAGGCTTCCACCCAGGGGATTCCCCCTGGAGAGGGGGACACCCCGGGACCGCGCCCGCACGTGGCCACGGTGAGAGGCTGGAGTGGCGAGAACTGAAGTCTGTCGCAAGGTCAAAAGGTAGAGTTTGATGAACGTTTCCATGGACCGGTGGAACCACAAGCACTTGTTTCCGACACGCCAGGAACAATGATGAGAACGGCTTTCCATGCCATCGTTCCAGTCTGAAAATAGGTACAGGGGTTCGCCTGCTACGTGCTTGCACGGGGAATGTTTTTGCTACTTCTTGAACCCAAGAAAGAAAGGATGTTGCGTCTTTTCCCACTGTGCCCAAGTGCTGTGGTGCACATCAAGGCGTAAGTGTGTTTCCAGGCTGGGACGACGGTGACAAACAGCAGCGCAAATGAAAGAGACATAAGTGTCCTCTTCAAGTCTGAGTGAGAACCTCGCCCCAGCCAATCCTCTCCCCCACCTGTTGTCCCTGTTTGGCTTCCTCCCCATCGACCGAATCACGGCGAGTCGCTTCACCTTATCGAATCAGAACAATGGATGACAGGCAGCGACTCCGCCCGATTCACTGATCATGAGACAACTGCAGGTTCTTCTCATTCGATTATGTTCCTGCATGGACGGAAGGCAGCATCACTTCTGTTCTTCTGAACGGAAAGAAGTACACGCACACGCACACGCACACACACATATCACTGACCACCATCTTTGATCTTGGTTCTGACCTCCATGACTTCAGATATCCCCGACCCATGAAAATTCAACCAGAACAAAGACCTCCTTTGTCCTGCCACCCTTTCGTCCGACTCCCTCCCAAACTCTCCACCTTCACCCTTCCCTCAAACTCTCATACAGCCCGACAGCGACAGAATCAACTGGACGTCTCCGGAACCAGCAGCACGATCCAGATCCTCGCCCACACCGCAGCCCCACCCCACGGATCCGTCTCCCTCCCGCAGGTATTTCACGCCTGGCCGACGCGCTTCCCCGCTCACCCATTACCTGCTTTTTGCCATTCTGTGCACCGACTCCAATACGGATGGAAAACAGGCTCTTACAGGTCCACTCTCATAACATGGAGCTCTGTCTGCTGTCTGTTTTGTGTTGATTGTTTCGTCGTCGCCCGTGAACCAAGCCGAAACGTAGCAAGTGTTCTTCGGGCCTTGGTCCGTCTGGTTGGTTTGGACTCAGGTGACATTTCCGGTCAAACAAAGTTTCCGCGGATTGAGTAACTTTTACATGAGGACTTCATGCACCCTTAGATTTTTTCGTCGTTCCTGGCAGTTCTAAATTGACGTTTTTGCCTTCTCCCTTTTCAACGTTTCTCCAAAGCAATGTCTGTTGATGCACCTGCGGAAATTTTGTCGTGTCGCACTGTTCCTCCGCTGTGTACTTGGTTGAGTCCTCTGTCCCTTGTGGAAGAATCTGCGGAAATCCGGACGGGTTCCGAATGCGCGATTCTCTCTGTGTCCAGTTCTGGATGCGGACGCAATTCCCTGTCAGTGGCTCTCTAAGAGCACGAACACACTCATTCTGTTCCAATTTTAATTTCGTGTTCAAAGTTTTGATGTTCTGGTGAGTCCACAGCAATTTGTGGACAATGGTTCAAAATCAGCAGCTTTTATGGCTGACACAATTGGTTCAACATTGCTCTGGGCCTCCAAGTGTTCACTGATGTGTGCGTGAGTGAGAGAGAGTGTGTGTGTGTGACAGTGTGTGAGTGTGTGTCAATGCGTGTGAGTGTTTGCGTGAGTGTGTGAGTGTGGGGGAGTGTGCGTGAGGATTTGGGAATTGTTTGAAGCGGTAATCCCGTGGGAGAAAGGGATTTAAACTTTCTTTTTGACGTGCGAAAAAGAAGTGCAGAACAAATTGCGCAGGCAAAATAACCTTGCACATGGCTCTTTCACCAAGTCCCTGGTTTGTTTTTGTTGTTTGTTGTTTGTTTGGTTTTACTATTTCTTCTGCAAAATGTATGGTGCACAGAAAACACTTCATTGCCATAAATAACCTCTTCAAAAGCAAACCCTTATCCTTTCTTCGGAGTGTCACAATACAGGCCTTCTCGCAACACAGCCTTGCTCTCCCAGTACCTGGATCTGGGATAACAAAAGCAGTCACTGCAAAATTCATTTTGCTAATGGCTGAGCATTGTCACATGCATTGTGCATGTTTGTACTGAGTCGGGTGCTGTTTGCATTGCTCTTGGCGTGGCAACGTTCTCTCTATTTTCTCAAAACTGTGTTTTTTGTATCTGAAATGTAACGATGCCACGGGAACTATTCACAACTCGTCGTATGCCTTTTCCGTTGCCACCGAAACCTGGAACAAAGACCCCTGACGCACACGTGGAACGATGATCCCAGTCAAGATGTTCAGAAAAAGTCGTGTCCTTGTCAGAAAGATGTTGACGTTGAACTGGGACACAACGAACGTCCAGAGTTCCATTTCGCATTCTTGCACTTGGCCTGCACTCTGCTTGAAGAAGAGCCACAATACCCGCACCACTCAACACTCATCGACGCACGTGTGTGTGCATGTTCGTCGTACACACACGCGTACGCACATACGTGCACACACACACACACACACACAAACACACACAGAGAAGTGCACACACGCACACACACAACACACGCACACACACGCACATTCCTGCGATTCCTCAGAGTGTCTGCTCGGCAAATCTCGTGTCTGATTCCGCTAATGGGCCTCATTGTGCATGTTCGGACTGCGTCGGACAATGTGTCGCTGAAGACTCGACAATTCCCCAGCGAGTTCACTCGGGACTCCCGTACACACAGCTGTAAAGAGAGAGGAACAAACGCACGGGAGACTGAAAAGAACATATCTTCCTTTTCAAATTGCTCGCTTCTTTTCACAAACTTTTTTTTGGCTGTTGTGCAATTGCAGAACTTTTTGCTTTTCCTGACGTGAAGTTTTCAAAAGTCAACACCGCCTCGATTTGAAGAGTGTGAAAGAGAGCTTCACGGTCACCCTCTCAATTGTTTCTTTCTTCACTGTCTCTCCCCGTCTGTGTGTGTGTGTGTGTGTGTGTGTGTGTGTGTGTGTGAGTGTGTGTGTCACTGTCTCTCTCTATCTCTCTCTATATATCTCTCTCTCTCTCTGTCTCACACACAATCTGCAAAACAAGCGAACACAATGAAAGAGCTCTGAAGCTGGCATCTGTGCAATTTTCACCTGCTTTGACCGCCGTTTGTTCTGATCCACGACAGCAGGGCGGGGCCCTCACCCATCATTTTCAACTCGCACAAAAAGCGCGTGAGCACCGGAGTCGAGAGGGGCAGCACCTCAGACCAATTAGGCACCGGAAGAGAAGTGTTTATCCGCCGTGCAGGGTCGCGCCGGAAAAAAACACGCACCGGGCTTTGAAGTTACCCGCTCAAAACACGCGAAGCGTTCCCTGTGGAAAGAGTCCTGGGTGAATTGTTCCTTTGGGCGTCTTCGGAGCCTGAAAATTGTCAGGCAGGTGACCCTGGTACCACCCGGGGACTCGATGTCCTCACAAGACATCACAGAACGAAATTTTGCAGAAGTTTCTTCGTTGTTTCCCGTGTGCAGTCACTTTGAACCCAGCACCAGCAGAATTTCAATTTCGGGAGAAAAGGCCTCGGAATTGGAGATTGAACAGCGGTGTTTCAGAGCGTGGCACCAAACATGCAATGTTGCGCACGCCCCATTACACTTGTGCTTTCACGGCCATGTGGGTGATACACCGACTGTTTTCACCGCTTTCAACCAGTTAACCACCGCTTTCCCGGCCAATTTGTGTCACTTTCGACTGATTTTACACCCACAAAATCCGACCTAACAGCAGACATCGGACAATATCAAATTTCCAGAGTTTTAACGGACATTTGTGTGAATATGATAGAAAACTGCTGCTGAACAGAAATAGTGGCATTTTTTCTGCAGCAAAATCTGCTCTCTGCCTGAACCGAAAACTTCGACGAGAAGTGTACAGGTCTTCGGGAACTTGTCTTTGGATTTCTGAAGATTTTCATTCCGAAGCAAAAGGTTCAGCACAGCACCTGACAAATTTCTCACACGGACCTGTAGCCACGGACACTGCAGTGTTGTGGGTATCACCCCAGTTAACGGAGGCTCACTGAACTCTCAACAATCGCCTTCGACAAACGTTGCGTGCCTCATGCTCCAGCAGTAACAAGCTACGATAATACTCCGCGGAGGTTGAGCCGGGTTGGTTTTGGGGCGGCGGGTAAGAATTAGAGGTGTAGAGGTGGGGAGGGTAATGGGGTGTGAGGGGGTGGATAAAGCCTTGCGATTTTGACTGCTCATTTTGACGAACTCAGGAGGGGGCGATTGGTGCAGTGCCTCGTCAGAATGAATTGTGGGTTGTTCATTTTTTCTGCGCTTCTTTGTGAACGGAGTGTCAACAAGAGACCGACAATTTTCACAAGGATCGCCGCACACCTGAACGCTTGATCTTTCTCCGACTCATCCAAAGCTTTCTGTCTCAGCCGCAGAAAAAGGCTGTGGAGTTTGTGCGGGCAAATCCGTGTGCTGAAAATTTTGTCCAGGCGAGCCTTTCCATATTTTGCCAGAAAAAGGACCTGCAATTCTGCCAAAATTCCAAGGAAACGTTGACAACTTTGTTGCGACGGAGACGGAGGAAGTATCACCGGGGGAGGGAGGGAGCTTCGGGGCGCTCCTTGAAGAGGTGGCCGCAGTCCGCTCGAGCTCCCGCAGTAATTTGTTGGCGGAGCCTCGGTAATTCGCCCTAATTGAATCAATTAATCTGCGAAATCGACTCTGCGTCCCCCCGGGCGAAAAACTCATCCAACTCACGACGCACTTCGCCAAGAGATCAATTTTCTGGTGTTTCGAGCGAAGTTTCCTTGTCGGGAAAGATTCGTCGTCCTGTTCGTAGTGAAGCTGAGGAATCAGTGGCACAACACACACATCCATACGCAAACACGCACACACACACACGCACTACGCACGCTGTCACAACAGAGCTGTCAAAGAAAAGGACTGCAGAGAAAGCTGTATCAAACCACAGTTGCAAAATCTGATTTGACATTGAATGGAAAATACTGCTGACCAACCAGTGACGAACCTGACTGCTTCAAGTGGGAACCATTTGGTCCATTCGGCTCATCACACACAAGGAAGTATCCAGTAGGTTTCACTGGAACAGATTCTTCTCATGAAAACTCATTAAAAACTGTTCCGGGACTTCCTGAATTCGGTCCTGCTGAGGGGAATGTGCCTTCGTTCCTTCTCTTGGGAAAAGCAGGATCTCCGGGTGAATACTAAACATGGGCTGGTATTCAAGCAAGAAATGCTTCCGTGCACCTCAGTTCGCTTCAGTGCGGTAGCCAACATCGCAGTCCTGGTATGGCGGACGAAACTGCAGTGAAACACAGGATTTGTGTCGAAGCTGTGTTCTGAGAGCGGCCTGATGTAAAGCTGGGTTGTGGGTTGGCTGTCAGGCTCAATTCTTGCGCACCAATGAGCACCCAGTGATTCTGGGCCTCGCTGTCTCTTTCATCCAATCACAGCTTTTCTCTCTCGCACCCGGGAGACGTGACGTCAGAACGTCGTGAAACCAAGCTTTGCTGCTCTGCTCCGTTTTCTGACGCTGCTTCGGCTTTTCCCCGACAGAAACGACGTTACTGATTGGCCCTGAAGGACGCTTTATTTTTTGACGCTGTATTCGGATTGCAGCGCTCACAGCGAGTGATTTAGGAGTCACTAAAGGCAGGAGGCAAGCCTGAGTTAGTCAGGCGCTCTCTCACAAGCGAAAGTTCCATCCAAGCGTTCTGACGACATTTCACAAGCCTCCAACTCAGCGCACCAAATTCAGGTAATGTGCATTTTGTTTGCTTCCTTTCACTTAAGGCTCGTTCACGCATGAGGCTCTAGAGAGTTTAGCCTTAGCATCTCCAAACATGACATCAAATCGCTTGTGATCGAATGAACTCCTATGAAGCTTGAGTTTTCAAACAAGCAAAAAATTCAAATGAGAGCAACTGATCTCAATTTGAAGGGTTTTTGATTCTGATTTGATGGCGAATTAAGTGCGGTCAATCCAGCAGAAAGATCGGTGGATAGGAGAAGGGAGAAAAAATGACAGGCAGGATTAGGTGATGTAATGATGAGTTAAACTGGATGAGAGAGTGGAGAGGCAGGGAAGCAGACAGGTATCTGATCTCATCGCTCACAACAGAGTGACCAAGCCAACTCAACTCAAATCAGCCACAAAACCCAGCAACGCTCCTCAACTACCGCAGCTGTCAAGGCAAAAAAAGTCAGACAACAATGGAGCAGAAAGCAAACGCCAGCCAAAGGCTGGAGCTCTGACTGCGGACGAAAGTGCGTTCAGCAGTACAAACAAAATGATCAGCGAGCAAAGCAGTTTTTTGCACACGCAAACGTTTGGAAATTTCTGGAACGAAAAAATACAATGCCACCACAAGCGCCATCGCACTGCAAAATACTCCCATGGACAAACTACACAAGGATAGAACGGATCGAAACCAACGGAAACGTCATAAATCGACTGCTTGCCTTGCCGTATGCGCAGAACAAAACTGGACGTCAGGCCGGATTACGCGAAGCGACGCCCGAGTCAATTGACGTAACACAATTACCAGCGAACCTTTGATGACTTTATTTGTCAATATCCCACCCACCCACCCTGCTAAAGGGTGTGGAGTCTACTTGATCAAATCTCACAGCGATTTCACACTTCATTTTCCGGGAGTGCATCACATCTGAGGACGGGCTGATGGGCTGACATGTTCTCTGACAATTTCTGGCTTTTAATGAAGAGAGTGACTCGGAGAGAACCGCCATTGAGGGAGTGAACGGCCTGGGCTGCGCCCAGTTCGAGTGGAGCCACCGAACATCTGTTCTGATTGTGACACAGAATCAGGATCGAGCTCGTCTTTGTCTTTTTCCGGACTTTGTCACTGAAGTCACAACAACGGAAAGCACACAGTTCAATCGAAAAGAGAAAGTGCCACATTTTGTCGGCTTAGAAACCACGAAGAAACTGTGGACTGCAGTGAATTGTTGGAAATTTGCACTCAGTGTTTTTATTCTTACTGCGAAAGCACTCAAACTTCTGTGTTTCGTGCACTTTTTGTCAAGCAACGCGTGGAAGCTATCGTCTCTCTTTGAGTTGAGTTGGGCTGCCCTGGATTTGATTTGCGTCACACAGAACAGAAAACTTTTGTGGCAGAGAAACTTTCTTGGCAGATTGGTTCCGATACCAAGCCGGTGCTCTCTGATTAGGACTTGACTTTGTTCCTAATTGGCTGAAACTTCACCAAGTTTCCCAACTTCTCAAGCGATTCGCAGATTTCTTCTCAGATGATTTGGCAGAGCGGCACCAGGTTCGTTGTCATCAGTTGTAATAAGATGGATTTCCAGGCACCGATTTGCTATTGAAGGGCACAAATGAGACAAACAGAACTTTCCATCTAGGTGAAGTCCGAGTGTCGCTGAGTGTTGTACCAGGTTCCTTCTTGTTCAGTTAAGAAAGCTTCACCTACCCAAAGGCAAAATCACGAGTGCACAACAGTCCACTCACCAACAGAAAACATGCCGAATTTCTACATCATCTTACTGCGCCCATTCTGCAGATGTCAGTCCGGGTTCCCATGCAGAATGGCCTCGCCCACCTGCAGAATTCATGTTCACCAAGGGCCTCACAACGTCAAAGCAGTGCAAAGATCTGAGGATGCAGTGTCTTTCCCTCACGTTGTAGCAAACACGACAAAAGTATCTGCGCTTTTAACGATAACAAGATCAGTTTGAGGGGGAGCGCCGACATGAAAGACCCTGCTCAATCCCACCTCTCCCAGCACAAAAAATCTTCTGAATCAAACAGCAGCTTTTACTTTCTATTTCAAATTGTGTTAGCCAGCGCATTTGCTGGGTTTCTTTCTCAGAGAGAAAAAAAAGTTCATAAAGCCTTGCAAGAAGCCAAATTTAGCCAAAGAAGAAAACCTGTGAAACATTCGCGCAAATTGTGGTGGGAGGCCACTTCTCAAAAGTGGTTTCAACATCTGTCTCTTTTCTCGGAATGAGACCATTCTGGAGTTCAGTAATTGGGTGATTCCCTGTCCTACTGACGCTCGCCTGAAGTCGGATGAAAAATTTCTTAATTCCCAGAGGTTTACATGACGAGACTTGGGACCCGAGTCACCGCGATCAGCGGCTGCGCTGGTCTCGCTCCTCTCGCCCAACTCTCGTCTCCGTTTCAACTTCACTTCACTCGCCCTTTCAAACTAATGAGTTCCAAATTGGCATTTTCTTCATTTTTTGCAAGTTTTTCTGGCTTTTAAATTTGTTTGGCTCAACCCAACGCTTTGTGGTTGAATACGGAGGACACAATGCCTGATTGCGGACTCGCGCGGGGGTCCTCGGGGCCCGGGGGGCTTCGGCGGAGAACCCGCGGAGAGGCACCGAGCCGACCCACCTGCGACTCTCCGTCCGGACCGACCCGCACACTGTGACCCTTTCTCAAGACCAACAAACAAGCCTTTGAGAAAGAGTTGGAAACTTTTGACAGAAGGGAGAAAAGCGAGGTTCCCAACACTGCGCGTCCAGGGTCAAACGTCTGCGGAGAGAAAGAGGTCCGGGCACCTGCGAGCGACCCCTGCACCCGGGGGATAGGACCACCAGTAAACAAGCAATCACGCTCACATGATCAGGTCCACAATTTCGGGAAAAAGAGGTCTGCATGGAGCATTTTCACTCTTGCTTCCACGTGGACAAAACAAAAAAATTGTTCCATTCTCAAATGGAAACTTCTGTTGCACTGCATTTCAAGGGTAGCTAGATTCTGGAGACAACTCAAGACGAAAACCTGGCTCTTGAGACCCAGCGTCGAGTCCCAACAAGTTGTCAGTGACAGCAAAGGGCAATCCTCGCTGGCAAAGGTCAAAGAATCAAGCCTGAAAAGCTGGATGACATTTTGCAAAGTGTGGAGCGTTTTGTCTCGTCTGCACTTGAGCTGCTAATTAGTGAAGTCGGAGGCTTTCAGCGCTCGGGCTGCAGTGAGGGAAGCTCCTCAACATTGTGAATTGTGTAACATTGTGAGGCTCGAGAGGGAGATTGTGAATAATTCAGGGACATCGATCTGCTCAGACTCATTTGAGCGAGGTGTGAGAAAAGCACGCTCTGCGCTGCTCAGCTTGGGAAGCAAAAATGTTTGCAATCGGAGAAAACTGAACCTGCGATTTCGCGGTGTCTGAGGCAAATCACCTATCTTCCCAAAAGCCAGAAGGAACCAAAGGAAAACCGTGCAATTCATGATCTTCATTCCAAGCGGAGCAGTGACAAATCTGCAGAATACCCAATGGGGTGTAAACACCTTGCCGAGTTTGTTTCAAAACGCTACCTGCATGCACCCAGCGACCTCGGTCAGCGCAGCTGCCCAGTAGTCGGGTCGGGGATCGGGGATCGGGAACACAGCTCCGCTATTGGGACCCCGACCTGGTGCAGCACAGCGCCTCCGGGAGAACAGAGGCTGAGCCAGGTACGGACGCTTGACGCTCCTGCAAGAAAAGAATTGCGTGGGCAGCTTGATGCGCGTTTGTGAAACAAGCATCACCATATTTTCTGACAAATAATGTTGGACTTACGGGTTGCTCAGCGAGGGTGACAAGTTCACCTGCAAATTTAATGCTGCAGACAACGATTCTGGAAAAGGTTGCTCGTTTTTATCTGAAGGCAAAAGGCACTTTCAGGACCTGCGGTTTTAGTGACAGTTCCACTGAAGTCAACGCAAAAGAAATCTTTGCACAGTTTTTGATTCCGACTCAAGAAGCGTCGCTGGGTTACACGAGCACTTTTCTTGGTCAATGGTGCACATACTTGTTCAAGAAATGTCACATCCAGGTTTTGGGGGTCCACTTCCCCAGCCAGCACCATTGGAGCTTCAGTCTCAGACCCCGAACCTGACCCGCAAACCAGCACAGCGCCGGTTCAGCCCCGAGCTCTGGTTGCACGCGAGGTAACGTATCTGGCCGGGTGATCTGGGTCTGATTGTACATGTTGTTGGACGCCGGTCGCGGTGATGTATGGGAGATTCGGCGCTGTAATCCCGGCGCACTGATTCGCCACGACGCGGATGGCGGAAGGAGCGATAAGGAGTGAGTGATGGGGCAGGAACCAGCGGCCGGGTGCATGCTCACCCTGTGCTCGTGTAGATAGCCGTCGTGAATGGACTTGCAGATAGTCATGCTGCTTTCTTTCGTAGAAACATGTCCGACGACCAAGCTTCGGAGGATACCATGTTTTGAGGGAATGATCAGATCAGAAAGTTTTGGGATGAGAAGCTGACCTCAATTGCGACACTTCGTAGTTGTCGTTTGTGGCTTTTATTTCGATCCCAATCGTGGAAAGATCTCTGTCCACCTGTCTCTCTCTGTCTCTCTTTGTCTTTCTCTCTCTGGCAAGGCTTCTGTCATAGATCTGCTGGAAGTACACAATCTTATCTGGAGATGGACACGAAAGTCAAATTCTCGGATCAGATAAAGATGAACGAGACTCTGAGTGCAGTGCAAGTCGCTCTGTCTCGGATGTCTCACTCAGACTCTGTTAAACGAAAATTTTGAAGCTCAATGTTGGATCCAACGTGAACGCGTTTCGTCTGTTCCACCACGCGCTGCGATTACAAAGCCTCTCATAGATGACCTCATTGTGACAGAAGTGAGTTCACACACTGAAAATGGTTCCTGTTCAACCACACACATCTTTCCTTGACCAAAGGTCTTGTGAAGTCGTACGATATCACAGAAACCATTTTTTCAGCGTGTGTGAAGCCTAACTTCCCGCAGACCGTTGCGTTGAGTCGCGGCTGGGATCCCCGACCGTGTGAAGCAGTATCAAACAGATTGCATTGGAGCCCAACACAAAACACCCCACCGCGTCGCACTGGCTGAAACCAGAAACTTTCAATTTTCCAATATTCAAAATGTGTGGTTGAATTCGGCTTCAAAAAGTTCCCGGTGAATAAAACAGCAAATTTCCGTCCAGAATTGAATCGTTGAACTTCTTGTACTTCCGTTTATTCCACTCCAAAATCAATCAATTTATCGAGAAATCGATTTTTCCTCTTTTCATAACTTTCTGCTTTTGAAATGAATGAATTTCACGAATTTTTACAAACCACAATTGAGACCTATTTCTTTGTAAGGGTATCTCAGAGACTGCTGCGGTCTCACTGGAGAGCTTTCTGAGCGTGTTCTCTGTTTTTTCTGAAATCAATTTGCGAAACATCCCGTTGCCCCACTCCTAAAAATCCTCTTTCCGAAGATTCTGCGTTTGCTGTTTATATCTTCTCACAGCAAGACATTTTCAACTTGCAACCTGGGAAAGACACTCACTGGGAAAGTTTGTATTTGGACTTTTTCGTTCAGTTCGAATTCGGTTGCAGGGTGGTGTGACAACGTTTCGTTCCGCCAGATGGCGACTCCGCAACATCCGCAAAATTCTTTCCCGCAAAATTTACCATCCCGCAAATTGTCGTTCCGAATTCCCTCACCAGATGCCAGACCTGATCAAGGGAAGAGAGGTTGACACTTTCGCCAAATCAATGTTGAGGGTCAGTTGCCAATTTCACTGTTGTCGAGCATCAAACAAACAAAACTCCAAGAATCAAAATTGTTGTGGCCATCATTCGAAACCAAAACAAAAATTTCTTCAGCAAACGAATTTGGTGTCGCAAAAATAATTCTCGTTGACGTCAAGAGAATCACTTGTTTGTGGCGAAAAAAAAAAGAAATTGCAGAGAGAATGCAGGTTGTCTGGTGTATTTTATTTTACTTTATCCTGGTTGAAAAATGCAAAGTTGGACAAGAGCAGAAACAAACAACGAGGTGTCTCACAGAGACATGGCTGGGAGGCAGAGAGAACAGAGAAAGGGACAAATGAGGCGAAAACGCATGTGAGCAGCTCCGAGCGCTGAGATAAGGGCTGCAGGAGAGACAGAACAGAAAGGGGGAAAAGGGAAAATGAGAAAAAGAGAATATGCGCGTTGCTGGCATCACCACAATTCAAGCAAAATGCAAAGTATATTTTGCAATTTGTTCGTTCTGTTTTGAGAAAGAAGAGGGCAAAATTTCAAGAGGGGGCGTCACGGATTTTAAAAGCCAGTGATCTCTTAATTATTCGCTTTTCTGGCTCCATTTTCTTCAGTGTCTTGAAGAAAAGAAGCCGATTGAAAATTATAAGGGGTGCACTCCACTTCTTGTTCAGTTTTTCAATTTTTCCGCAGTCAGGTTTCTAATTTTCTCAGCGCTTTTCCATTGTCGGGGCTGGGATTGTGTTTAGCCCTCTGAGGAGGGATTCCATTTGATGTTTCAATGCGTCAATTTGTAGCTTATAATTATCTCCCTCAAACAGCCGTCGCTACCGCGTCAAAACTTTGTGACGTGGTGTGAGACAATTGTGACGTGTTTGCAGGTGCGGGAAAAAAATGGGATTTGTTTCCACCTTTTGAACAGTGTGTGCTTTGCAAGCTGGCATTTTCAGGAACAACAGCTTTGCATCTGATGGTGATTGGAAGTAAAATCTTGAGCATCAGTTTCACAAGTGCTTGTATGTGGCTCAAGCTTGAGAAACACAAATCACCCGCCGTCCTGTTCGAATCTGATTCCTTTGACATTTTGCCAAGAACAGATTTAGTTAACAGTGTTTCTCGATCGACAAGCAAAGAGTGAGTTCAAACTGGACACAAGCACGTGGACAAATTGGTTATTTGTCTCCGAACTGGAGCTTTTTGAGAGTGTGGAGTGGTGGGTGATAAAGCCCATAATCACAGACAAAGAGAGACAAAAGGAGCAAATAGGGTCAGTTGAGACTCAGGCCATGTGCGCTGCCGGGGGCTGCGAGCGGAGGCCGAGGCAAAGACAGGGTTTCTCTCCAAAGGGCGACTCACTCAAGTCCAGCATAGCTGAACTTCACACACACACACACACACACACACACACACACACACACACACACACATGTGTTTGTGTGTGTGCAGCTTGATTTGTTGTGTTCTGTTATTGAAATGCAGGAAACCACACAGAGAAAAATGGTTGGGAAACAATTCAACACCCGCACAACAAAGGTCCCGCGAAGACATGTGTCCCGCTCCCAATCATCGGATAATCCCGACCCGTCCCTGTCCGTCCGAATTTTCCACGTCTCACTCCCCCGAAGGTGTCGGGTGAACTCAGCCAGTGTAATTTTGATTACATGCAGAACCCGACACCCAGATTTGTAAAATGTCAATTTCGAGGGAAATTGCCCTCAAAGGGAGTGGGGGGGGGGCTGCGGTCAGCAGGTGCCCTGGTCAATTCTGTGTGTCCATTTCAAAGATTTGAGGACCACCACCACTACAGCTGGTTGGAAATCTGTGCCTGCTGCTTTGAAGATTCCAGAATTAAACTGAAAAACTTTTCACGTGAAAATGTTCGTTTTGTGTTTTGCAGGTTCAGCTGAGAATTCTTTAGCAAGACTGTCGCTCTTCACTTCAACCACATCAAACTCAGACGACGGCAGTACTGTTGACGTCAGGTCAGTGTTTGTACCTCCCAGATACTTCAAACGTGTAAGAGCTCTGGGGAAAACAACACATTTCTTCGTCAGCTGCAGCAAATCTGGGCAATTGAAAAATCTGATCCAACGTGGGATTTTTCACGTTTGGCGTACCCGCAGAAATGTGTGTAGTATGTTCCGGTGCAGTTTGGTTTGTACTTGTTTCGTGCGGGGTCGCGGCACCCCAGTGTAAGTGGATCTGAGTTGAAAGCTTGGTAGTTTTCCACCCTGCCAGGTCCTTCTCTTCTCTCCCCCGGAAACCAACAGCCTCAGATTGAAACGTCACAAATTGAGACGTAACGTCACTTTGATCTCGCCGCGCTACAGCCAAGATTTTCTCCCCCTCGGGGTCTGTTGGCAGTAATTTCTAAACCAACAATTGTGCGTAATGTATAATGAATTTTTCAATATTGGAGACTTGAAGATATGTTGATTTGAGTGCACGTGACCTTTCTGGAGGCTTGATCCCAAAGAAAGCCATTGAAAGCGGGGATCCAATAGGTAATTGAGCTAACCAATGGGAACTGGCCTTTTTACAAGCAAAATACTTGAAAAAAGGTTGGAAATGACTGAGTACGGTGTGTGGTTGAAATCATAAGCGGACATAATGGGTCGCGCCCCCGTGTTTGGATCTCATGGAGGCGGTGCGATCATGTGATAAAAAGTCCTTTTCGCACAATAATATAAAGTACTTTCTAACTCTATTATGTGTTTTCCAACAGAAAAAGTTTCGGTGCTTTGACCTCAGGTCTACACATGCCCTTTTGGTTGTTGAAAATTTTTGTGGAAGGAAAACAACAACCTGAATTTGAAATATCTGAACGTGAAATGGACGCAACAGTTTCATCGAGACGCATCCAGCTTTTGACCAAACGGAAACAACGCAGTTGAGGGAAAACGTCTGGAAGCTTTGCGTGGACACGTTGTGGTTGTTTTTCGTCTGAATTTTCGCTCCTGTGTTGCTCAGAGAAAAATGCTTTTCCACTCAGGTTTCTCGTTGAAGGTCTTCGTTTCGGATTCAGCTTGCCTTTCTGTTTTTACGCTGCAGAAGGAACTATTTTCAACAAGAGGTCCTGTCAAATCAATAAAACTGGCTGCATGTATTTATTTTTCATAATTTTGCGTCAACAAATAGGTCACCTGACTTTGATGCGTGCCACTCTTAAATGTCAGCGAGTTTTTTTTACCTCCTTTTGAAGACGCAAATTCAGCCACCATAGATTTGTCGCACTGTCCACTTTTGGCCCATTTCATTGGTCAGGTACTTGCGACTGGACTTTTGAAACGAAAGCAAACTTGTGCACGTGCGTTGCTGCTTCACAGCGAACGTCATGAAACTGCGTCTCGGTTTTGTGACGTTGCGTCCTGACAGCGCAGCGTTGCTTTCAGCGCCTGTCAACCCGTGTTTCACACCCAGGCGTCAAACGGATGAAGTCATCCCCAATCGGTGGCGCACGCACTGAACTTGGCTCTGACCAGACACAGAGCAGGATTGTTCTTTTTTACCTGCGTCACTTCTGTTCCACATTTCCCAAAATGGCCTTTTTGCTTTGGAAGTTGCAAATTTGATAACTTGAAACCTAAAAACAGAACCACTGCGGACGCACAATGACTTTTCGTATCAAAACGAATTTCAGCATCTAAAGAGGAAAGGCAAAGGGCCAAATTTTAGCCCAAGAGATTCTGCAAGAGAAAAGAAGCTTCTTGCAATTTCACCCAAAATTACCATTTTCTGCACTTTAATTGATTAACAAAGCACTGTGTTTTCCTTTCTAAACTCTTTAAAACTGTTTTCTTTCCATTTTCTATCAAAGAACTGAGATACGAGGTGAATGGAAAAATAAGATAGCCAGGGGGGTTTGCATGTTCGGTTTGAAAGCAGTACATATGGAGGGTTGGGTTGAAACCTTTTCCATTCTCCCCTGGGCGAAAACTTTGCACAAATTATCCACTTTTATCATATTTTTGGCATCAAACTACATGAATTAGTAAAAGGAAGAATTCTTCACTCACAAAATGAACCTAAATGTTTGGCACCTTCGGCTATTTTTACAAGCGGACTATTATGGGATTGAGGTCCAGACTAGTTCCTGTTTGAATTTGCCGGCAGATTTTCGGACACGCAAAGTTGTGGCTTTGGTGAAACGATTGTGTGCAAGTTCGTTTCTGAACAACAAAAGACTCACTGTGAGATTACAGTACCGTGGAACATCCCAATCGAGTGCGTTCTGAAGAAGGGAAGTGAAGTTGTCACTGTTTCAGAAGTGTGTGTGTGTATGTGTGTGTGCAGGTGTGTGCGTCTGTGAGTGTGAAGACCCTGAAAAATTGGTTTGTCTGTTTTTGACCTAGTGCTTTTGCAATTGAAGCAACAACAGAGGAGAAACGTTGAGTCTGCAGGCTGGATCTTCTCGAGGTTATAGTTTTTGTCTCCGGTTGGACTGTCAAAGTTCAGACATCGTTGCAGGTTGGAACGACTTCGTGCAGTTTTTCACTTCAAAACAAAGTCCACTCTTGGGATACCGACTGCTGCATTGCGGGAAAATGCCAGCGTGATGAGTTGTTGATGGGAAAGGTGCAAATGATGCCATAATGGGAGCGGTAATGGTGCTCACCATATGCTCCCTGCAACACCAGCCCATCTGTGGACACAGGGGCTTCTCTGCTTCTGTTCACCCCAGGGACCAGGGATTAAAAACTCGAATCATTAAGTTCGTCCGTCCACCAAACATTGGGTCCCTCGAGTCAGTCAAAGAGGCATCAGTCTTGGGATCATTCACGCAGGAAGTGTCATGGATACAAGTCCATGGTTTGGAAAAGGGACGCAAAGAATGACGCCTTCAAACGGGTCAAAAACAAACTCGGTTCCCCATGGAAACCCGAACTGTTTCTCCTCACGGTGTCGTTTCTTCATCAACTGTCCAGATGTTTATCTCGTTCGTATCATCCCAACTTCTGACCATCCCACGGAAACCCACCCTCCCACCACAACAAAAACTCCCGCAGAATGTCTCTAATTGATATGTTACACAATATGTAAATGTTTCATTGTTGCCAGTTTCTTTCAAAGTTAATCAAATTTCAGCCAGCACCCAAACAAACCCAGCTTACTGTGAGATCTTCTTTTGTTTGCGAAGCTCTGTTCACTGAACTCGCACTTCCATCTTTGGACAGAGTGGAGTGCTTCGTCCCATGTATAAATTTTGCAAACATTTCATGGTGACAATCCTCTTCCTCAGCAGAGCTGTGCTTAATACATGTACCAGTCAAGGAGTCTGGATCTGATTTCTCCTTCTTGGTCCGAAAATGATCGCCTTTTGATTCCAAGCACTTGACAATAAAAAGTCACTCTCGTTCCGTTTGCTCTCTTGTTTCGTGCGCCACAAAGATCTTTTGTTTGCGACACCGACCGGATCAATCAAGTGGTTTTTTAACTTTCAATGAGTCGGGATGAGAGAAGCTCAGATTTCCGCTTTTATTTCAACAGCAAAACAGTCGCTTTGAAGACGCTGTCAAAACCTGGTGAGGAGTCTGTTGTTCGGCTTCTCGATGATCTGCAATCGAAACGTGCACTTTTGTCAAACTTTGCCTTTGCAGATCTCGGAGCGTTGGTAATGTTTCTGGCGAAACTGGTCTCTCTAGCTGGATGAGAGTCTGTTGAGTTGACCAAAATGGGGGATGCTCTGCAGGAACTGGGAGACAAAGACAGGTCCGTTCTGATCAAAAATTTTGTTGAGGCGGGCAGGAATGAACAGCAATGAGAAGCACGATGACTGTTCATCTGCGTGGGTTGGAGACGGGCAAAGGCAACCTGGGCAGCTGTACAGCCTGGAGGGATGAAAAGGGTCCAAGGGAAAAGTTTGACAAAATCAAAATTTGGCTCTTGCGCACAGTGGCCAGACTCCAGCCAGATTTTTGTCCCCATGCGTGGCACTTAGTCATGCAAATGGACATTGATGTTGTTGCAGAAAACTGGCAGGTCCATGTTTCCAAATTGAGGGGTTGCTTTCCTCAAGATGGGAAAACAATTCACCAAACTGCTCCTGAAGATTGAACAATGCAGCTGCGAATGAAGTTGCTTGACAGGGATTGTCTGTGGGCACTCTTGTCAATGTGGTTAATGGGAGGGTTGTTTCCTATTGTTCCTACTGAGTGAGTCTCTCCATTGTGTCCCGAGATCCACAGACTGGGAGGTTGAGCGTCGCATGATTAACCTCACGTAATCAACTTCTGAAAAACACAGCACCCTTTGCACTGAATTTTGAAAGTTAACATGCACACAGCAGATTTCAAGCTTGCGTTTTGGGGTTCATGTTGAAGGTGCAAATGGTTCTTGAAAAATCAATGAGAAACGGCACCACACATTACCAGAAAGGTATCCGTACTGATGCGCTCTCAAATCAACGACGAAAAGACGACGTCCTTTCTGCCAGCCAATTGAAGGGCATCTGAATCAAAACAAAATGAATTCTGCAAGTTATTCAAGAAACAACCTGACCAAACGATTTTTACCACCTGCAGAACCTGTTTACAATGCGAGTTTCATTCGAACAAATCAATGTTTCTTCTGAACCATAACGAAGCGATGCAATAGAAATGCTGTTGATCAATAGGTTTTCAAAACCTGTGAGTAACCACGAGAGTGAATGAGGTGAGTTGTGTGGTGTGAGCCAGTTGCGAAGCACTGTGAAGGGTTCTTCAAACAAAACACACAACGCCCAATGCAGTGAACAACGCACAAAGCAGTTTTCAGTCTGTATCCTGATCGAGACCAAAGCATTCACCTCAAACAAAGTCCACAGATACATGCGCACTCCACTCGCTGCACCATCGCGCGAGTCTCCTGGTGTCGCCGAACCTGGTGCCCGTCGGAGCGGAAGTAACGGGTCCATGTCGGTCGCCCTGGAGACGCGAGTTGCGCGATTCGCTTCCGGTCGACTGGTTCCCGCTGTAAACAAAGCATGTCGTCGCAAGCGAAAAATGAAAGAAATATTTTGTCCTCATGTTAGAAAATTTCACAGTTTGCGTGTGCGTACTCGCATATGAGTGCCCAAGCTTTGACAAGATGAACTTGTTTTCTGGATTTCCAACTCTTGTTTGCCAAACAAGTTGAAGAAACTGCAACTCTGCTTTGTGTGTGTGTGTGTGTGTGTGTGTGTGTGTGTGTGTGTGTGTGTGTGTGCATGTGTGTAGGCGTTTTCTTGGTGCATTTCTGAGTGCGGTGCGATTGTGCGACTGTGGGCCTTGCTGAGCGCAGAATCGTCTTTCATTGGAGTGAAAGGCATTGAAAAATAGGCATTGTGAGCACCCAGACCTGGTATTCTGTGTGAAATTAATTTTAATTAAATTGGACTTGCTCTCTGTGCCCCCCACAAGAACCCGCCCCCCACGATCTAATAAATTCTCTTGACAATTGGGCAAACGAGGACAAAACATCTTCCCCAAGCATGAGGGTTTTCTGTGTTGCACTCCCAGATGTCACCTCTTTCCTCAACCCCTCGCACCCCAAACTCAAAAAGAATAGTTTGAGTTAGTTTTTTCAAGTTGCATTTGTGAGTGTCTGCAAGTGTATTGGGTCTCTGCCTTCTTGGCCGTGCTTCCACACACATGATTGCTGTTCCTCGCTGATCCAGTTCAGGGACTCCAGACCCAATTCGTACAAGAAAAAATCACACACGTGCGACTCAAAAGAGGCAATCGCTTGGAAGGGAAGCATTCGGTGCTGTTGTCCACCTCATCGCTTCCACTGCTCTGGGTCTGCATGTAAACATTCGTCTGCCAAGTCCAAAGAACATGTCCAGGTTGTTGTTTTTCAAAACTTTGGCCCAGAGACAATTCAGACTGCCAAAACAGAAACTCTGAGTTTGCAAAGATTTTGGATGTTTTCGTCACGGCCACCTCATGTGAGTTCTCACCACTTGAATGTGGCAGACATTCGGAAGAAGACTGTGCTTCTGAGACGTGTGGCTTTGTTGCGATGCTCTCCAGGACTTTGTGAGGGAGGATCCTGGATAACCCGTCGTCAAAAGAGGATCCATGATATTTGTGTGGGTCGCCAAACAGCTGACAGAAAAACAAGGCTCAGAATGTCACGAAAAATAACAAGAAGAAAAAAAGTTTTCCCCAAATCGCCGAGCTGGACTCGACTCCGTTTTTCTTAGATAGAATGAAAGTTGAACTTCGTCCTTTGTCACTTGAACTGGCTTTTACAAAACAAAACAACAAGGGACCAACAATCTCCTGTTCTTTTCTTCAACCGTCTCAAGTTGAAACCGAACATACTCACCGGGGGAGGGGCAGTGGGCACAAAATCCGTTCGTAAGTACATCACAAGTATGCGCCAAACACCTTAAGTACCCATGAAAACATTTTTGTTGTTGGTACTGGGGGAACCATTCCATCTGAAAGGTTGACAAAACGTAATGAATGTTTGGAATGTTCAATTCTATTGATCTGTTAAATACTCCTGAAACCACAAATTAAGTACCAAATCTCCCAAACACGATCAAACACACATAATCGGAAGCCATCTGATAGTTTTTGATAGGTTCTTGTTTTCTTTAATCACCGTGAGGTTTGCGGTGGTCAGACCTGGGCAGTGAGTCAGGAAAATAAAATATTTGTGGAGATCAGAAGTGCACTCGCTGACACGGACTTGCAGAGAGACGCAACTCTCTTCCTCCTGCTGATGAGATTCCTGTCAAAAGACAAGAGAAAAGATCAAGGAAGTGAGAAATTGGAAGAGTCCGCAAAACTTCGCTCGCTGCCCAGTGAAAGTTTCTTTTGTGAATTGCAGAACGACTGCAAATGGAAATGGAACACGAAATTTGAAAAAAGACATGAAATAGAAAATGGACTGAAAGAGGAGACAAGAAAAAGGAGAAAAGAAGTCAAGACGGTACTCCTTGAAGTTGGTTGCTTGGGGCCTCGGGGCTTTCTCAATTGATGTCTTCAACGATTAAAGTCTCCAGCGACAGAATAGAAAAAGACACTGTCAAGCGGGAATTGGGGGAACGAGGGAGCAAGAGGAGCGGTGGAGTCGGGGACAGGGGGGAAGAAACTCAAGAGGGTTGATGTGGCTTCCCACCTGCAGTGCGCAAACTTTCCTCCAAACAAATCAAAAACCAATTAATAGGTTTTCTTCCAGCACAGAACAGCGGTTACGCTATCTCGGTCCCGGTCGCGTTCAAGGGAAGCATGGACGCGACGGACAGTCGGAGTGGAACACGAGGGGCTTGATGTGGTCCGCCGCCCACTGAGCGCAAACTTTCTCTGCGCAACACAAAATTTCCCTCCAGTAAAAGTTGAAAAGCAACGAGTGAATCTGCAGGTACGGGGCGGCGCAGCGGGTGGGGCTCGCTCGGCAGCTGGCGTCCAAAACCCTGAATTCGTAACCTGGTCCAATGCGACGAAAGTTTTGCCCAATTATAGTCCCCTGTTTCCATCGTTTCCATTTTTGCAAAAATTTTGCAAACAGGTGATCTTCTTGCACAGTCTTGTTTACACAATTGTTGTTCAGTCTTCAGCGAGTCGGAAATGGATCGAGATTCGGTGTAACTCTGCGGACAGAAACTCATTAGAGCTGCTAAACACCGGATATTAGTCTGACCATATTTGTAATTATCGGTGCTCAGCAGTGGACTGCGGCTATTTTCAAGGAAAGGAGCAGTTGTCTCCTTTACAGGGGGCAGTTTTCTCACAAACGCAGCAAACTTGAAGAGATGACTCCCAGCTGGGATAAGTAGTGACCACAAACTCTTGACCACACCTCCGCCAACAGTGAGGGGCAAAAGTGGAACTTTCAGGTTACCTTGACAATCTAGATTTGTGAAAAGATAAAAGAGATGAAACTGGTAATTCAGTGTTTGTTTTAGAGAAGCGCAAATTGCAGAGGATGATGTCTTGTCCTCTTGAAGAAATGGGCAGATTTCACGGCTTCTTGCTTCTGGATTCAGAAAGGTGTTCTCGTTCCAACGGCGAAAACACACCTGAGAAAAGTGAACCACGGTGCAAAAAATGCCTCTTGACAGAATTTTCATATCCACTTGGATTTTTTTCAAGTTTCATTCAGGAAGATTTAAAGGGGACAGAAAGATCTGTCATCTTTTCAATTTGTCGCAATCATGCCACGCAGCGCGGTCGCTCCGGGTGTGCCGAGGTGCCCAGCCGAGATCCGACCCGCCGCATTCAGCAGCCGGGACCACGGGGCCGGCAAGTCAAGATTCACTGCAATTTGTAACATTCACTGTCTCACCATAGTACGTTGGGCAAGAAGAATGTGCAGAATTCCGTGCAGTGACACACAATAACAAACGTTTTATCACACTATTCACAAGCAGTGAGAGTTAAAGATCAATTCTCTTTTGAATTCAGTGAAATTCACTGTCTTCACCCCTTCAATAAATATTCCTATTCTTTCAGGACCATCCTTTTAAGGCATCTGCCGTACACATACAGACCCCATGAATGAGTGATTTGAGGTCAGAGAGTGCCTATAGTTAATGTTGGGAGATTAATTCTTACTGACAAATTACCATTATAAACTGTGGCCCAGAGAATTAATAACCTTCTACCAGGGTCCCCTCTCCCTCTGTGGTGTCACTAACCTCCTCAACATGGTGTCAGGCAAAATTAATGGCCTCCTATTCTTCCCGCCCCCTCCGCCGAAGTTTCTCTCAGTTCTAGCCCGCCTCGCTGCAAATTAGAGGTCGCTTTGAGAGTCAAAGAGGGTGAGACTCTGTCAGGACATGGTGGTCAGAAACAGTGGGTTTCAACGCGTAAACTGCGTCAAGGCGTCAGAAGACACGTGGTTTTTGACCCTGAGTCCCAGACCTGGAGATTTGCCACATTTGTCAGAGACGAAGGTTTCAGTGTTGATGATGCGAAATAAATTTCCTGTTTTCTGACAACCCCAATGGGTGCTGAAATGTGGCGAAGACAAAGCCCCCGAGGTGCGGGGGTTAAAAAGCCTCACTATATCTCTATTACTCGACCACACGAGGTCGTTTGTCACTCGGGACGCGGGGTATGCACGCACAAGGCAAGGGATGGGTACATGAGGGTTGTCATCAGAGCATTTGTGGGTTGGAAGCAACTGGGATCAGTGGGAAGCCTGTGGACTGACACTCGTTTCCAAGAAACCCACAACAACCCAGGCTGTTTGACGCTTCCGGTTCTCGTACCAAAACCAGAACCCCGAGAAACCGGATCAGCAATCAAATCAGCAATGATTTCAAACTGACAGTACCAGTGTACCAATACCTTTCAATTTTTCTGACTCTTCCAAGCTACAAGGAGCAAGGACTGTCGCAGTTTGGATGTTCGCGATCTTCTGACAAATTTCTACGAGATGCAGGAAACATAGTTCATCACTGAATACCTGTTTCGTTCCACGCCTCTCGTTTCCTCTCCCAACGGTGGTACCCTGGGCAGTGCGACGACACACAAGAACCATGATTAATGACTGTGTCAGCCCTGTCATACCCAAGGCATACCCAAAACTTCGAGCCAGCCGGTATCCCTCAGAACTTTATTGGGGCTTCCCAGCTGTGAGGGTACCCTACTGAGGACCCACAAAGGGAGTCAAATCATTTCACAACTTTAAGTTGCGACGACATATGATCGGTTGGAGACTCAGGTCGTCACCAAATGTGAGCAAGATCACGGAAACATTGCAAAACATGTTTGTCAGTTTGTGTTTTTGTTTTCAGGTCTTCAGATTCTGCAGTCAACGTTGCAGTGACATTGCGTCTTGACAAGAAAAAAGACAGTTCAAAGTGTCCGTTGGAAACAATTGTTATCCAGGTACGTCAGCACCTTTTCTCCACCGCCTATGTTTGCTTCACAGTTTTACTTTTCTGCACTGTTGTGCTCGGAAGATTTCGGCTTCCCGCAATCAGCAGGAGTCCCCTGCTGCGCGAGGCCAGGGGCCGAGTCTTCTCCCGTACTTCACTGGGACGGAGGCAACTCTCGCCGTGTGCGCAGATCACAGGTGCGCGAGATCTAGTCAACCAATCAGAACTCTCCGATCCTCAAATCACCACACTGACTTCATTCCCGTGTCAAAACGCGAAAATGACGTCAACTTTCAAAGTTGAAGGAACCCAGTCTCACAGTGTAATTGTTTGCCCATTGACACCTTGGCTTTTCATTCAACACTTTTCCTTTTTTTGCATAGAAGTCAGGTGCTTGAGCCATTGAAAGACACTTTGAGTGAAATATCTACAAATGATTCCTTCCATCCATCTTTCTGGCCTGTGTAGTGAGGCTTTTTGTGAGGATCTGCTCCCGTTTGGCTTTGATGAAAAGTGAGGTTCGTTTTTGTTGTAGTTTCCATGTTTACTATGAGCAGAATCTGATCTACTTTCACGTGTTGTTGTATGTTCTGACATCTGCATGCTCCCACAGTTTCTCACCAACACACATTTTGACAGTTGAAGTCACTCGAAATGCGTTTGCAACAGTCAGTCGCACGTTCCGGATTGTCAGCTTTATCACGTTGGGATTTGTCTCCCATTGACATTTCGTGCATTTTTCGTATCAAAACTGTTGTGGATTTTGCTGTCATGTGGACTGATTTTGAAATGATTATGAAACAAGATTTTGGGGTGGTTCTGGATGGAGACTGCTGAACACCAAATCCATACAAGAGCGTTTCACCAAAATTTCAAATGCAAACCCCAAGTGAAGAACCTAAAAAACACAGCTTTTGTCAGTGAGTGATTTGATGGATTAGGATTCGAGGAGACCACAATGCTTCGACACGCGGCAAGACGGTTCTGCCAGGAATCCGTGAGACGGCGAGCTGGGTCAGGTAGGATGACTCCCTTCCAGAGAACTTCGAGGTGTTGAGAGCGCGTTTGATTGGAGGAGACTAAAGTGCTTTTTCACACTGGAGCAGATGGCCGGACGGCAAGCAAAAAGCTCTACGTGAGAACTGGCGATGAAAGAGTCGCCCGATGTGGCGGTCGCAGGTGCTGTGAGCGGCCGAAGGTCTAAACTTCACGTTTCTGAAGATTTGATGCAGTCGCAGGGATGTGAATCCTCCGTGGAAGAAAATATTTCCTGAAAGTTTTTTGTTTGTTTGTGATGAGAGAGAGAGAGAGAGAGAGAAGTGTGTGTGTGCGTGTGTGTTAGTGAGTGTGTGCGTGTGTCTGTAGTGTGAGAGTAGCGAGTGTGTGTGAGTGAGTGAGACAGAGTGTGACACACACGCACACACAAGCACACACACACACCGTATTTTTTGACGAAGCACCAGCGAACATCCACTCCCGAGTTTCAAAGCACTTGTAAGTGATTGTGGTTTGCATTGTCCACAGTGTTCATCAACAGGCTCCGATCACCTGGCTTCATCCAGACCAGGCCGCGTGTTCCGACCATGTCCCCACAGCACAGTGAGAGTGAGCCTGTGGTTACTGGAGGGAGGCAGGGTGCGGGGGGCCGGCAGGTACTTGAGGGAGCCAAACCCAGGCCAGGTGCGCGTGAGCCCCGAATCCCCATCCAAACCCTGCACCCTCCACACGTGAAAAGCACCATTCACTCTCTGACTCAATGTCCTCTTTCTTCTCAGTCTAAGTCAGTTTGCCTTTTCAAGTGCTTTTCACCCATCAAAGTTTGAATTTCTCTGAAAATGTTTTTTGACACTCGACTTTCGCTATTGAAATTTGAAATGTCCCCAAAATGTTTCGCGTTCACTCCCATGCGTTGTGGTTTTGTTCCCTGTCAATGACCAAAATCACGTTTGTTGACTCTGCTGTTGAACTGGAGAGAAAGTAAACAAGATAAGCATTGTCGGGATGGCCTCTTGTTACGTCCAAGTGTTTTCAAGACTCAGGTCGGCACGCGTTTCTGTTTGCTTCTGAAGAGGTGGAGGCTTCTTCCCGCCCTCGCTGTTTGCTTTACTGTCCACCTCAGGAACGAACGCAAACATCTCGAGAACTTGAGCAAATTTGACACAAGAGATTCGCCGGCAAAGGTCAACACGCCAGTGTGATTTGCGAAAGGCAATCCAATGTGTCTTTGGTCGTTGAGCAGTTGAGTTTCACTTCAGTCTCAAGTCCCCAGCAAACATTTACACCTTGTTGTCAAAAATATTTTCAAAACAGAGATCCAAATGAAAATGTTGGCATCTGCCTCTTGATTTCTCTTCCTGTTTGAACACAACTTGATCGTGTCTTGGAAAACAATCAATGGCCCTGATCACTTCTGAGATGCCTCGTACCCTGGAAATCTATCGTTTTTTGGAATGGTTCACAAAATTCAGCGGCAAGGCATGAGCTCGTACTTTCTGTTCTTCAAGAATGATCATTCAACTTGCAAATGAGCAGAAAATGCAGCTGAATTGAAATGCTGCAGCAGTGATGAGGATGCCAGCTGAGCGGGACCAGGGTGCGTCAGTCTAACATGGAAATGAGCTGTGGATGCGACGAGTCTAACTTGTTACTCACAGCTCAGTGAGTCGCACCCGGAGCCGCTCCTCATCCAGTGTGCAAATCACCCCGGCTCGGTCCCGTCCTCCCATTCACTCCATTCTTCGCGCAAATCAGGGCAGATCATCGTTCGCTCGTTGATCAGCGGAGATGTGGTCATTTGTCGGATGCGTTGCCTGTCATTGCCGGTTGGTTGAGGTTTGCTTTTCGTGCGATCCAGGTTGCGCGTCGCAGAAATGCGAGATGCGCAAATTTGATTGCTGCCCGATATTTGTCATGACAAATGCAGTTTGAGCTTTGATTGAAACATCGCTGGAGGACAGCGTTGCTCTGTGGACAAAAGCAATCGTTTCTATCGACAGATTTTAGCAACATGCTGCGGGTGTGTAACCATGGATCTGTCTCCATGGAATCAGGTTGCGTTTGTTTCATGTTGACGTCTCAAGGCCTCGGAGCGTACTACACAATCATTGATTGCCTACAAAGCTCGCCCTTCTTCTTCCACTTCTTTTCAGGTGTTTTTGCTTGCAACTTTGCATGCCGATTGATTTATTCTTTCAAAAGGGACAAATCTGAGGCAAACAACGGTGAACAAATAGTCTCGGTCTTTCTTCTTGGTGTTTGGTTTCAGGTCAGAATGAGAGTCCTGCACCTCAGTAAGACCCGAGCCCAGCTCAGCGACGGTAACAAGTTTATTGCCTGTCAGGTTCATTGTCACTCCGACTCCATTGTCTCATCTCCTAATCACGCAATTAAGCGGTGGGCGGGTTGTGATTAGCAACGCCCGTCGCTACGCGGTTGTTATGGAGATGAGACCCGATTGTTTCCACTCTGGTTGCGAGCACGTGTCTTCACGCCGGAAAATCTCCACTCGGAGGCCGATCCAGGGAGTCGCCGAGTTTAACAGAACATCAGCAATGATTTTTTTTGTGTGTTTAGATTTTAGCATCTTGACAGCTTGAAGTCAGAGAGTCCTCCAGTGTGTGTGTGTAGTGTTTGTGTGTGTGTGTGTGTGTGTGTGTGTGTGTGTGTGTGTGTGTTTGTGTGCGTGTGTGTGCGTGTGCGTGTGTTGCAAAACCCCAGCCTGGATCGGCCCCTGGGAGCATCTGCCCGGAGTTCAGAGGTCACGTCGCATCTCGGACCAGCGGGTCATTGTCTCACTAATCCTGCTCGATTTGTTAGAAATGCGCTTAAATATGCGCGATCAGGACCGTCTCCACCCCACGCACCCTGTGGCACGGGTTCCTGGTCCATGAGTTTGGTTGTTCTTTTCGGATAGATCTACAGGAGAACCACACAAACAAACTGTTGAAAGTGGGTGTCTTCAAGAACCTTTCGCTATCGAATCTTTATCCATTCGAAAATCACTTGCAGTTTTGTTGCATACTTGATCCTCAGGCTGTTTTGATATTTTACAAAGTCTCTCCTTGTCGTCGAGCCCTGAGATCCCTCAACAGCTCGAGGCCAAATCCTGTTTAATTTGTTCGTTGCTGTTTTATCAAACACTGACCATTTGAATTTTGAGTGTAAATTTGCTAATCCCTGGACGACGCACAATAGAGCAGACACACAGCTTGACCTCGAGGTGAAGTTCAGGTCGAAAAGGTCAACATCTGCAAATAAAAATCTGACCTCACGCCTTTCATGGCAGAGACTGTGAGTACAAGTTTTCAAACCTCCACAATTCTGGAACTATTTGGCCAAAAGTCCGGTGACCAGAATCCACAAGTGTGCATCACGGTCTGAATTTTCAGTGGCATCAGTGATCAAGTCACAGCCAAGACAAGAACGAAACGCAAACATTGTTTTGCGTCTTCAAGACATTTTTCAGAGTGTATCATTCATCAAATCAGAGCTCGGTTTAAAATTCAGAGCTGCAGGCCAGGCCCATCACCTCGGCTGCTAAATGGAGTTTCCATGTGCCCCCTCACCCTGACCCCTGACCCGGGCTGGGATTAACAGATTCAGGGTCACAGCCTGTCCAGGGGACGGAGGCGTAAGAGCGCGATGAATCTGGTGCGCAGTCTGTGTGGTCGGGAAGGGCCTGGAACAGCTGATCTGTGCGCTCAGTTAAATTAAACACTCCAGTCAGCGCTGCTGGTCCTCTCCGGAAATGCACGGGTGTCTTGGTGACCTGAGCTTTGACCTTTTCCTGCTCAAATTAAACATGGAAATTTCAATTTGTTGACCAAGTCAAACAAAAGGACTTTTCCTCTGAAGGAAACAATGCCGCGCGGTGTCCGCTCGCAGATGAAGCCGCGTCGCCTGCAGTGGGGATTAGGTCCCGTGGATTGTGGGGCTGATTGGAAACGCAATATGCTTCAATTTGTGGCAGTGGTCCGCTCTGGGACTGACCACAAATGGACAAACTGGTCAGCTGGTCAGGCACTTTGATGTGTGGCTTCACGGAAAGGATTTTAATGTGAAGGGCTTTGTTGAGTGCTGTGAGGATTTTTGGAAATCTGAAAAACGTGGAGCCAACTGTCCTGAACAGAACGTAGTTTTGCGTTTGAAAGTCTCAGACAAGGAAAAGTTTCCTTGATTCCACGGGTGCAGAAATGTTCTTTGTGATGCTTCTCCTTTGAATTTCTGGGTTGAAGCACGATGATCATTTGCACAGACATTCTCGTTTCAGTTGGGTTTGAATTTGGAGGGAGCGTGGACAGGCCACACTTCCCTTGGGTCATTTTGCATTTAATTAGTGACTGAGCGAACTGACCAAAGCGCCTCGATACAAACTCGCTGTGAAACTCGGCCGCGATGCACCTGCTGCGAGTCTCAGTTCTTCTAATGATGGGATGTTGAACCGAGAGCTACAAATCCTGTGCGGACCAAAACAAAAACAGGACCAACCCCTCCTCTGAGACAAACTGAAAAAGCTTCAAATGTGAATGGAAGCCTGTTGACTGTTTGAAGTCAATTCAGCAAAACCATCGCTGAGTGACTCTTTGGTGATGATTGAAGTAGTTAAGATAGTATTGTTCCTCAGGTGTGAATTAGAGGGCAGTGTTACAGAAATGTCCTTATCGGAGTAGTACTTATTGCAAGTGCTGATGAATAGAGGAAAAGTATTTCCCATCATGAGGTGGTCATCAAGGGCCGATGTGCCTTTTGTTTCCTGTAATTATCGCCCAGGTCAAATTTTCAGTGCAGATGTGATGTGGAAGCACGTCAAATTGACCTGAACCCTGAAGAAAGACGTCAGGTTCTGCGGACCTGTGTGTTTCTGAGAGACGATGCGGCCTGGTTTAGGGAGGCTGTTTGATGTTTTAATGGGCTGCAGGACCCGGGGAGATGTGAACAGGAGGAGAGCGACGCCAAAGGAACGCGTAAGTGGACAGGTTGACTCACAATTGGCTCGCACAACATCGCGCCTGGGGCTCTGGTCTCTTCCGAGCATTGAGTTGCGTGATTCTTTCTTTGTGACGAGAACAGATTCCCTTGGGATACATTAATTCGTATCTGAATCAAAATTGATAAAATCAAAAATATTTTCTCAGGTTCTGGATCAGTTTCCAGTGTTGTTGCTTGAAGTGACTTTTGTTCATTGTTGCTCGGAAACGTTTGCTCATTCCCTGCCCTAAGATCCCGTTGGTTGCCGCGCAATGGGAACGTTGTTCTGTGGAAATGTGCACCAAACTGGCCTTCACACCCCGTCACACCGCATTGGAGAGATCAGACGTTCGCTCACTTAATCTGCAAGACACATCTCATATTCATTGCGCTTTTTACGCCAAAGAAAAAGCCGAGCGTGCACTGAAGAACCTCACGTACTTTTGGTTGTCTAAATTCATCCGAAGGATCGAGCCTTTCCCTCCTGATTTGAGCGACGCGTCTCACATTGAGGCGGGAGACGCCATTGGTGTCGCGTCCATTTCATTCCAACCCTCGACCCCAAATACATGCAATTTCACGCAACAGCGTCAGTTGAATTAAAACTCTACCCAAGGTGTACCAATAGAGGGTACTCCAATATCTGTCGTGGGTATCGCAACAAAGGGTATCAACCAATAACGGTGGATAAGGTACACCCTGTCAGTGAAAGGCTGTGTGTATGCCTGTCTGTGCGTTCATGAACATGTGCGTGTGTGTATGTGTGCGTGCATGTGTGTGACAAACAGTCTGCAGATTTCTTGAACGAGTCATTTCATTCAGATTTTTGAAATCAGGAAAGTTCTGACACAATTTGGTCACCTGTTTGTGATCACACTGAATGGACAATTGTGCGGTTGCAGATGGTTGCAGGGAAGACAGTCACAGAAACAGCAAAGACCAAAGGTTTCCACATTCACACGACACATTTTCCAGTTTGAATTTTTGTTTGCATTTGTCTTTTCTGGGAGTGTACCAGCACCACAAAGGGCACAAACACAGACGCGTTTGTGGGTATGACAGTGAAGCTAACATCCTCTGACGTCATCCAGTCAAGCAGAAGGGTTACAGGGTTCCATGGGGTGTAGAATGGGGTATGTCAGGGGCTCCTCCACAATGCACGAGCAATCCCTCCAGGGTATGTCGAGTCTTCAAAGGAAAGCCGCTCTCCCTCTGTTTTGTGGCGCTCACGAGAGATCTGAGGTTGTGAAGACGGACTGAACCAGCCTGGGTTGTGGGAGAGTTGAGCTTCTTTGGCTCCAGCCACGTTGGAAGCACCTTTCGAACTGAGTTCGATTGATTGTCTCTGAACAAGGAGAACGAAATTCACTTCCGGCCAAACTAGCGTTTCAAAATACAAACTGCCAAAAAGTCGGTATTGGATCCCCAGTCCTTGGATCCTGTTTCGATTTCCCCTTCCCTGTCACCCATCTGCAGCTCACGCCGCCAAATCTTCCATCTGTTGCGAAAAAAAACAACACCAGGAGCTCTCGCTTTCTCGTCTTTGCCAATCGTTACATGGCAATCACTCATGTTCGTGCGATCTTGGAAGCTGTTTTGTGAGGATCAATGAAGATTTGTGCAAACGGTGCAGATCTTTGGCGATTGGTGCAACAGTGTGTACAGCGACAGTGTCTTTCTGTAAATTTCCAAAAGGACCCAAGACTTTTTTTGCATATTTGCATGTTTAGCATGTTCAGAGGCGTCTCTGCCCGTGTTTACAGTGCGACCCAGTCACGCAGAAGCGATGTTACTGGGAGCGGGTGAGCGGGGCTGGAGAGACTGGAGTGCATAGATTATTCCACGTCGCTGAAGCACCACAAAAACACGTACAGTGCAGACATGTACAGATACACTGTAGGCATGTGAAGAGAGGCACAAAGAGGAACCTTTCGCATCTGAAGAAAATGAAAATTGGAAAATGTCCTCAATTCCACATCGTTTCCAAAAGTGCCCAGCGATGGCTTCAAGTTCCTTTCTGTTTGGGAAGAAACGGCGACCTTCACAGATTTTTACGTTTCATGCCCCTTCGCTTTGCTTGCGCTCAAACATTTTCTTGAAACTTTACATGTACTTCTCGGTTCCTTATTTGTCCGGCCCTGCTGTGAGTGTTTTGAGAGTTCGGTGTCGGGCCGCGAGTTGGAGGGTATCTCTGTGACGAGCACGCTTCGATTCACTGTGAATTCTCCTGGAAAACTGGGGCCTCCAGATCTGCGCTGCGAGGTCTCGGGCGTCGCGTGACAACCATTGCCGCGTCGCTTTGCACACTTCGCACCGAAACAGCGGCAGAAACGTCGTGATTTACAGCGCAGCCCAACATAAATCCGTCTATTCCTTCCAGTTTGTTACGGTCAAAAAACAAGCTTCAATTTAGACTTCGTTCGGACGTTGTTTTTGTCACCAACTTCCGAAAAGACGTCCAAAATGCAAAGCGAGCAACATGTGCTGCCAGCTACTCGACTGAAATGAATTTGTTTCGTTCTGTCATGGCGGCCTCTCTCCCTCCCCTCCATTCTCCCTTCCACTTCGCTGGATATTTTACTTCCACCAAATCAAACAGGAAATAAAAGAGACTCTGATCTAAACTCACAACAGTCAGTAGCTAGAGAGACAGCAACCTGCAAACATGTCGTAGTTTAGGAAATATATGTGCTGTGTTCAGGGGGTTTGATCCCAGATTTTCAGGGGAATTTGGTCAGATCTAAAATCCCTCTTATGAGTTGCATAACAACTCCAGAGGTGACCACAAATTCAGAGGTTGTTGCAAAATTTGGATCCAAAGTGTCAAAGAAGATTACAACTGATCATGCTGAACCTTATGTTGCGCCATACGTAGATCTACAATGTTCTGCGCACAAGTCAAAACTGCAAGGGAAACGCGCAGCAATGCGAACCTGGAGCAGTTCTGTCCGTCTCGCGCGCGTCTTGGATATTCATGCATGGAGAACGGAATTAGCACGTAATTTGTCGGAGGATATTCATCAGCAAGCGACCATGGTGAGTACACAGTTTCTATCTCCCGCTCCTGGTGGCGAGTACTGAGCACATGTGTCAGCTGGGCGGGAGAACTGACCTCTCCGCCTTTGCTGAAATCCAGGACCCCAATCCAGGCAGCAGATCGATCAGCTGTTGAAAAACCATCCCTGCGATGTCGTCAATCTCAGGCCTTGTCAAACGTTGGCACGGGTCGTTTGAAAAGGGCAGTTTACGTTGTTGTACTGGTTCGACAGGAAAATACGTGTGGTCAGCTTCAAACAATGCGTGTGGTGCTCATGCTCACAGTGCACCCACACGTCTTCCCAGACGTTTTCAACTGTAGCGTGTTTTGAATGAGGACGAAGAAAAAATGTCAAGCAGAAACGTGATTTCAATTGAAACGCACTTGAAATTCAAGTTGCAAGGGGAATATTTTATTGAGACAAATCAGAATTTGATGGGTATTTATCACCTGAAACGACCACACAATGTCAGAATTCTGCCTGCGTTGTCTTTTTAGTTGAGGTTTCCTTCTCTGCACTTTGACACGAGATTGTTCCCACTGAGTTAATCATCATGTTTTGAACCCGTGAATAGGTCTTTTTTCCATCATTTTGAAACCACAAGTCAAAGGAATAAAACAACACCGAACTGAGGAGTTCTTGGCAAACATGCATCGACGAGGAAACCAAACAGATTCCAGGGGAAAAGAAGTCGCATTAAATTTTTTCCCGAATTTAATTTGTTGGAAAAGTTTCAGAACTGGCTTCGAACTCCCAACAACACAGTTTTCAATAATGCCTGAACAAGGAACAAGACAACTCCAAAACGGACAGACATTCGAATAAAACTTGACTCCGTCACTTTTGAACCCTTTCCGACAGGCTCTAGGATTTCCCCCTTTACAGCGAGTTCGACAGATCGTCGAGGCTTTCAGACGATCAAAGAACGCATTATTGCTTATTCATATTCACCAGGCACTGTGAAAACCAAGACCAAGTCAAAGGCAAAATGGTGGTTTTTACCATATTGGAACATCAGATTTGTTGTGTGCGAACTTTTGATGTGGTTCTAGTCTTTAGACATGTTCGTCTCCCTGATGCAAAGAGGACAAAGAGAACAGATTCCAGAAACAAGGCTGATCGTATTGTTTCCAAGCGGCGCAGAAAGACGTCAGTTTCAACGTCCCTCGAACGACACGTTTTTCACAGTAACCGCGGTACCTTTTATGTCGCATTGGGTACCTCGTCCCAAGTAGATTCTCCCCTGAGGGCCCGAAAATACCATCTCCATACCAAAAACATCCTTCGAAAGCCTCCAGGGAGATTTTTTACCTTTTAATTTGCTGTTTAGTAACTTGTCAAGTTACTCTAATGTGGTTGGAAAACGTGTGCCCACAAAATAGTTGTGAATTTGTGAGCGACGAACATCCAAGCTTTGGGCTTGAGTATGATTTTCAATTAATGTACCACAGGACTCGAAACTCCCGTGTCTGGGGAGTCACACACACTCCCGGCTTTTACAACTCAATTGGGGTTTGGAAACGAAAATGGCATTTTTCAAATTCCACAAACGGATAAATTTGAGTTTCCGCGTGTTTTGTTTCGTAAGTTTGAATTCGATATCTTGGACACGACCACAGAATGTATTTCCTGACTTCAGCCCAAGTCAGAGACTGTCATGTGTTTTGTCGTGCGTTTGAACTCCAAACTGGGTCTCTTTGGTGCAAAGCAACTCGGCAAAACGCAGTGCTCGTGATTTGGTCAGTGGTTCACTGGGAGTCCACGGCTTGAGGCATCCAGTGTGGAACAGCTTGTTGTTCTGGTTGCTGTCGTGTTGCCTGCCTGTTCAACAGTTTAACTGAAGAGATCTCCAGTGCATCCGGACCAAGAGAGGAAAGGGTTTCTCATTGAAGTGTTCATGTTCCAGCGACTCAAAGGCAGCAGAAGTCACGAGCGTTGTCTCACAGAAGTTAATCTCCAATTGAGCCTCTTAAGTTGGTACCATTAGTGAGAAATAATCACCTTTCCGCGAAACGACAGGCTTTAGGAACAACTTTCACCAATGCCAACTGACTTTGAATGACAATAACTTTATTCCATTCTTAGTTTCAGAGGTCCTGCTTTTTCCTGACAAATTGGAAGCTTTCTGATGTTGTTCCCTGGTTGAGGTTGAGGTTGGGTTGATGACTGTTTTGACACGATTGGCACGTGTCGTGGTTCATTAGTTTCCCACGAGTCATAATTTGGGGTGGAACATCGCATTGTATCTGGAACAACGAATTTTGCCTGGCAACGCAGACTTTGTTGTCACTTTTGGATTTTCCCCTTTTCTGCAGGCAGAATAGTGGTTTGCTGACTTGTCGTGTCTTGTTCTGTTTTGTGAACAGAATGTTTTGAAATTTCCAGCACTGTGAAAAATGAATATCTTTTCAAAAGCAGGGACAGCGTTGAACTCCTGTTATCATGTTTTTTGTGAGCCATTTGCAAACTGTGTCCATACACTTTCCTGTCCCTCTGGCTGTAAACATGTTCTGTCACCCATTTCCTGTCGCTCAAAGAAATTTGTCATTGATGCAAAGAACAACCTGAAATAAAGCTTTATTCATTTTTGGAAGAAAGATTGATACCCACATCAGTTCTATTACCGTTTTTCCTCACCCAGAGCCCCCCGCCGTAAAACTTATTGGGCTTCGCAGTGGGGGGACAGAGGGAGAGGGGCTGGTGAATGGGCCGGGGAATGGCGCAGGGAGAGGGCAGAATGGGAGTGGATGATGCTGATGATGTATTGATGACTATTAGAACGCGTGGCGATGCTTTCCCACGAGTGGACATGATGCAGGTGTGAGGAGAGGGAACCAGGGGAGAGAAAGGGAGAGGGAACCAGGGGAGAGAAAGGGAGAGGGAACCAGGGGAGAGAAAGGGAGAGGGAACCAGGGGAGAGAAAGG
>JAAUXT010101738.1_pt1 | contig 58205 bp, 37 predicted proteins | sample 7278171 | NCBI WGS metagenome assembly JAAUXT01 (sample SAMN14350112, study PRJNA611818) | marine sediment metagenome | isolation source: surface marine sediment (1.8m) | place: French Polynesia: Moorea | collected 2018-08
AATACCACGACAAACAAACCACTGACTAAAGTTGACAGGTTGACATGTTTCATGTTTCATGTTCCTAATTGATGTTTGTCACTCATGTTGTGTTTGTTGACATGTTGAATATATTCAAGCAACTCTACTCAAGGAATTCTTGTCGATCACACCGACAAAAGTGCGACTGAAAAATCGCAGCACGCTCAGGACAAAAGAAACGCGAAGGTCACAGCGTCCGCCGTTGTCGACTTCAGATGATGTTGTTTCCTTCCACCTGCGAGTAAAGAAAAAGCCAAAAACTTCGCGGATTTGTTGACGCAGAAGCACAGCAACAACATGGCTCAAAAATGCAATTGACACTTTCTATCCCCTGGGAGACAGGCTGGTCGCCTTGTTTGATCCCGCTTTCCATATCTGATTCAATGTTTACATCTGAGTCGTAAGCATCGCGGTGAGCGTCGACTGAAGGCAGCGGCGCGTCTGCGCAACACGCGGACGTCGCGAGAAAGAAGACTCCTCGAGTGTTTGGATGAGCAGACCTTCTTCTTATTGAGAACGAAATGTGAGCCCACCAACTGCAAACAAATACCCCCCGAGTGTAAATCTCCAATGCAATCTCCATCTTGCCACTTTACGTGTACAGAGATCAATACGGCTCATACGATGTCACTCAAAAGATTCCATTCTGAAATCGAGGCTTCTTTTCAAACTTGGCGCTGCTTTCCAGAAACATACGACAGGATGATAAAAACGTTGCACATAAAGTTTTTTGTCATCAAAGGCAGGGAAATATTGCACTCTTTGTCAGTCTTTCACCTAAATTGCCACGCTCTAGCTAAAAATTGAACGAAATTAGTCTTTTTCCCTTGAAGGATGCAAACAAGATGCTGTGGACGTCACCCACACAAAGCCACACTGCGCACATAACACGAGAGACACGCGAAGGAGTTCAGCAAACAGAAGGCTGTAGGGTGACAATGATTCAACACACAGAGTCCAGAGGAGGGATTTGCCTTGGAAGTCAGTGGAAAGCCTGTCAGTCCACCAACAAAGCACGCACAATGACACGTCGCGCTTCATCTTGTCACCTGTGACCAAAGGGAGTCCCTGGCTCACGTCAAATCGACTCAGATTTGGGAAGGGCTGCCAGCTGTCCGCCGGTTCACTGGGTCAAACATGCTTGCGACAGAGAAAGCATCTTGCGAGTTTCTCATCCATTTGCGAACAAGAACTTTGGACAGGCAAACTGTTTCTTCAACAGGGCCAAAGTCGCGATGCCAAAATTCCAGGTTCATCAGCAGGCTCCTTGTAGAATTACCATTCAGAACCTTGTCAGGGTCCACTACCAGTGAGTGTCGTGGTTAACACAGGAACCAACGCTGCCTTTTGTGCAGCAGCAATTCAGTGAGTATGGAAAGTAGAGTAACTCAAACGGAATGTGTCTCTTACAACAGCCATGATCGATAAAACCCATTTCAGAAAGAGTGCTTCGACACATGAGCGCAACGTGTTTCTTTCCTTTGTAGTTGGTGCAGCAACACGCGAGACATCTTCGACAAACTGATTCGCACAAATTTTTGAATGACTATTTCACGTAAAACTTATTCAAGATGAACGTGTCTCCTTTGACAGGCGTTCTTTCCATTCAATGTTGCGTGAAACTGAACACTACCGTATGCCATTCAGCACTACAATTGACACCAGGAAATGACTGTCTGGACGTGGCACCGTCGCGATGATCCTGACGGATCTTCGTGTGGTTTGCTGACGTTTCCTACCAGAACGAGCCTTTGGGCATCACCTGAGTTTGGAGCTCTTCGGAAGACCAGACGTTAGCAGCGTTAAAATGCATTTCCACAAAAATGCAACGCCAATATGTATTTGTCAGTTGTAAACGACGTCGTTGACTCGGTGTCGAGTGCAGTTGTTCCTTGTACTACGAACAGTACGTCCCAGCGAACATCACATGAGCCGTAAAGTTGTTGTGAGTGACAAAGCTACATTCAGAACAGCAAGGTCGCAGTTTCGATTTGCCCAGAACGGTATCGATGCTGCGCCAACAACATGTGTGATCAATGAGAAACATCTTTGATGTATTGTGAGGCTGTTCAGAGACACAAAGAGAATGCGCCTGCTACTCAAATGTGGAAAAGGTCGAAAAGCGCGAGTCAAGATCTGAATGAACTGCAGACTGAAGACACGCAGCCGACCTACGTACGTGCTTCAGAGAAATGAGGGACCTCTGAATTCATCTGTCTACTGCACGACATGAAACATGAAACTTCAAAGATGAATCTCCTTGTTTAGCGATCTGTGGCCTGCAAGATTAAAGCCCTGTTGATATGGGAAGCAGTTCCTGGACAATCATACGAGTGGACTGAAAAGCACCGTCGTTAGTCTCTATATTCTCTGCCCTTTTCGACTGTTTTTCCCCTCAATGTCTGTCTGTGGTTGCATTCTTCACAGCTCAGACTTTGTCGACACGCCAGCAGTGCAGTTGTGAGTTTGAGAAAATGCGTACATGTTGAACAAGAACACTTGTCAGTGTTCAGATGAGCAAATCAGTGCATCTGAATAAAGTAACGAAATCCAAGTGCCTTCGCCAGCGAGTTCTCGTGTTTCTTGTCGGAGCAATACTCGTACCATGTTGGACTCGAGTCTTTCACACGGCCACAGAAGGCTGACTGGACGAAAGCGATTTCGGCAGCCGTGGAGGTGATGAATTGTCGGCGTTCTGACGCCACTCGCAATACGAGAAGGATATGACCGGGGCCACGGATTCCATTTCCCTATTACTCGCTTCGTACCTTATTTCAAGCTCATTACATTTTGCTCTGTCTTCTTGCCGTAGTCTGTGATTCTATTCCTACTCGCGAGGAGAACTCATTTTGAGCGGATCCCTGGTGATTGCAACGCGGCACGCTGAGGTTATTGAAAGACTCTCCACTCGCTTAAGTGATCCAGTAAACCCAGTCCTGATTTTCTCCCGGTTAAATCAATGCCGCTGTCGACAGAGGACTTACAATGACGATCCTCGTTAATTAATCAACTGGAATTCCGTTGGACGGGAGGAACAGTCAAGGGCACACCTGTGTCGAGGCAAAATATGGACCCAGAGACAGATCCTCTCATAGCACAAACTAGACGCTACAGTCCACCATCCGAGCACTTTGTTTGACGGAAAACCTTGAGAAATGCAAAATCGTCCGTGCACTCAAACTCGACAGGACGATCGCCAAGACTGAGGTAACTTCGTTTCAGACAATCTGTGAAAATTCCATCGATCAGACGACGGCAAAACGAAAGAAACCAGACTGCCGCTGATCTATCGCTTGTCGCAAGACGAGGCCACGAACACGGAAATTCAACACGCTTCTCCACAAAACAAGAAACTCTTGTGGTGGCGGCGGCGAGCAGGACGATCCGTTATTTCGGCCCGACAGCGCCGGTGTCAGAGATGACGAGAGAAACACAGGCGGATGCGCCGCTGCGGAGAAACTGTTGCCGAGATAAGATGCTTCGGTACACACGGGATGACCCTGATGCCCATCGGGCGGGGCAGAGCCGTGTCGCGGCGCGCACGACGCTCCATCCATCTTGCGACGCTCAACCCGCGCAGATTCGAGAGCTTGCTTGACACCCGGCCGCTCTGTCAGACCTTCGATCTCTGATGCCAATCTGAATGCGCACGTTTTCCTGGGAAGAAGAAAACAGGCTCCTCTCCAGGAAACGCCAGAACTGCAGGTTCTTCCCAGTTCGGATCAGTGCTGGTGAACGTTTGTCATGTTCTTAGCTTGCGCGAAACAAATAAACCACTGAGAAAACATGAAGTGATCGAAGCTACATCTTTCAGTGAGTGTTCCCGCAGGGACAAAACAAGGAAGCCCCCTGGTGCACGTCTGGAAGACAACCCTCAACGTGCAGTAATTCCTGCACTGAACATGTGGTCCCGAGAGAATGATGGCGGCCTTGAATCTGTCTCAGGGCACCAGACCAAGACTCAGCTGATACTCAGCCTGAGCCGAGCCCACCCACCTGATGAATTTCAAATTCTACCACGGAAAGACGATTGCTGTCAGGGAACTGGGGTTTTTCTTTGTGGAGCTTCGTCCGGAACGTACGAGTTCTTGATTCATTGCCTTCACTGTGTGTCGAATGATTCGGGGCTGCCTAACTTTCGAAAAAGAGCGACAAAATGGAATGACTCATTCAAGTTCTGCAACATGCTTGAACACACTGCACATGAGAAGCAGGTGCATGAGGCAAGAAAAAGGGAGAAAACCACAACATCACGCAACCTTCGGATTCATCTGATCTTTTTCCTTCAACTCTGAAGCATGTAGAAATGAGACATGTGCAGGTCTGAACAACGCAAGTGGCGAGACAAAGCGCTGGGAGGACTGTCTCAGCGAGACACCAACAACAAATCGCATTGCAGAACTGACCATCGCATTTTTCTGTTGATGTCAAGACAATAATGAAATCACCGTCATATTTTGTCACAGGTCCCAGCCAATTACTTGGATGCAGATTGGATTGGATTTATTATTACCTTCCAGTGTGCAGCAGCTTGCCAAATGATGGCGTATTCATGGAGGAGTGGCAGCCGAGAAATGACACGTTGACACGGGTTAATTGCGGGACTCAGCACTGAAGATGCGTTTTCCCTATTATTGCAGCAGTCTGGGCCCACACTACATTAGCAACACCAGTCAATTACCTTCACGTACTGGTTGGTACCCCCGTATAGTCGAAAAAGCCTCCCGAGACAGTCGTCTCAACTTTAGAAATTTTCACAACAGCTGGGTGCTTTCAAAGCTCGCCACCGGAAGAAAACCGTACAGCTGTGTGGGGAAAACAAGTTGCGTCAAAGTTGTGGACGCCCAGAGAACCCAAATCAATGGAGAGGCTGAAGTAGAGTCTGAAATCTTTCCTCCACATTCCTGCAGTTGTTTCCGTCACATTACCCTGAAAACGTCTGTGCGGATCCGTCGAATCGCCTCATCTCAAGCCACTCACCCTGGGACATGTGCCAGGTGCGTCTGTGTTTTAGGTGTTGCGCACTTTCAAAAGAAATGGCTGGTTTGTTCTGCGTTCAGGCGATTTTCGCGCTCTTTCCAGCTTGAACACGTCTAGAGTGGGACTTTCAATTTCACTTGTCATACAGATTCACAGACGCAGTACAGTGACGCTTAGACGCTCAAAGTTGGCGTTGTTGCAGCGACTGAAGCTGTTGCAACAGAGGAGCTCCAGCGTTGAGTGCGTCAGCTGTATTTAGTCAATAGGCGCGTCGAGTTGACTGTCATCGACACGTTCTTGTCAGTTCGCCGCGCTCGGTTCAAGAAACGCAAACTTTAAGCTTTTCCGTTGCACTCGCAAGAAAATTCTTCACACGAATGGATATAACACCACATCAAACGCACAGAAAGAGAAATAGAATATCCAGACACTCAGACTGCATGAGTGTTTCATGCAAGCCGCAGCAAATTCTTGAGGTAAGTCTCTCGAACTATGTACCTGGGCATTGGCATAAAAAATGCAGACACGTAACCTGCAGGACATTATGTTTGGTTGTTGTGGAATGACGAAGTTATGACCTGTGACAAATGTGGAGATCTGATATGCATTTTTAGGAGCACACCGTTGTTGTGTGCGATATCGGTTTTGGCAAGGTTTGTCCCATCCAGTTTTGGCAAATGACAATTAATCACACACCTTTATCAGATTCAATAAATAAATAATCAGTACCATATGTGGACAAGTAGGCGCTGCATCGCGATTGGTGCAGTCGAGTCGGAACTGTCCCGATGGAACGCTTGAATTATTGACAACTCCTCTCATAATTGTTTCCTTCACCGCACAATTGAAAACGCTCAAACTTAGTTCGTGGCGTGTTTCTGCGACCACACAGTTCTGAAGTTGATGAAAGCAGGAAAGTGAGGTTCTGCAGACACCATTCAGGGGAAAATGTGAACTACTGCAGATCTTTGAAGACGTGACAGTACGAACAGAACAGCTCGGCTCCTTCAACAAGTGAGTGGGACAAGCCTTCATTCTCCCTTGGGACAAGAACACAAGTCACAGCAAGGCCGCTTTCTGAATCCATCGTCTTCGATATCAAGGTTAAGAAATGGGAAAGTGGAGCATTCCCTGATGGTGCGAACCAACCTTCCGCTGACGATGTGCTCAGGGTGAGGATTGGCACAAGCTGCATCCTCAAGACAAATATCAGCTCCTCTCAACTGCGAGATGAACCAGCCCTGTGTCTAATGAAAGTCTTTTCCGGCGCTTCCGATTTGTCGTTTGTTCCACTGGGTAGTAAATTACCGCGAAATGTGCGGCTGTCCCTTAAAAAACTCTTCAAATCCTTCAAAGGAGACACAAAGCTTCCGCATCGGGAAAATTTAAAACAATCTGAGAATTCAGGGAGAACCTGCAACGCATGTCAGACAGTGCCTCGTCATGTGAGCGGCACGTGAACAGGAAACGAGCCCACTTCCTCCCAATATTTCACACCACCTGCGGGATGTTGTTTGCCTGATATTTTTCCAGACAAACCACACCCTTTCTTCCCGATTCCAGAATCAACGCTGTTTGGTCACAATCTGTTGAGCTCATAAAGACTGAGGACCACAGTGAGCTGAAATGACCAAAGAACACACATGATCCTTGTGAAACGACAACCTGGTCAGACTCACCAGACAGACAGGGGACTGACAGCCTGCATCAGGCAACAACCGAAAAGAACAACCTCCAAATGTCCACCAAGTGACACCTGCGTCAGTCGTGACTTGGTGTTCTCCTGTGTCACTCGTCTTGAGTTTGAGGGCCTCTCTCCAATACCGGCCTGTCTTTCTGATGATCTGCCTCAGTGGCGACTCTGTGAGGAGGGTTCACGAGAGATGGACAGCTTGTCTCCGCTGTGTGCTCGAGGCAGATCTAATCGCTGGAGGTTGATCTGATCGCTCTGTTTACACACACCGTGAGCTCGTACGACGAACCCTCGTGCATCTTCGCTTCACAGACCTGAGTTGTGGAATGAACCACATTCTTTGTTCGACAAAAGATCGCCTGGCAAATTTCAGAAAGCAACGACGAAGACTTTTCATTCGTTTCAGTGGGGCAACCTCTGGGCAAGGGGGTTGACAAATTGTTTTGGCCGTGTTGATCGTGGTTTCGGTTCACAGTGGTGATTTTGCGTAGAATCAAGTTCAGACAAGAGAGAGATGTCTGCTGTCAGAAGCAGCTCGTTGATTGATATTGTGCCGATCAGAAAACCCGAAGGGAGTCCTCTTCCCTCACACGCTACACCGCCAGCTTAATTATTTTCTGTTTTTTTATCCCTGCAACATCACCTGAGGTACTGAGGCTGACTCGATTGCGGCTCACGTGATACATTTGAGCTGCGACTCCTGTGTTGCCTGTCCCACAAAGGTCTTTTGCCGCATTTGGTTCTCCTGCGCAGCCGCACAAGTTGGTCAACACGAGAAGGAGCTTGTATCCGAGAATTGCATGCCGACGACACAAACGCAACAAACATCAGAGGTGCTGTCCCACTCACGTGCAACTGCTCAAGCAATGGCACGCGAAATTGCATGTTCACCGATGTACAACTGATCTCAAACGTGAAACACTCGTGGAAGTGGTCTTTTTACCAGTCAGATCCATTTGAATCACTTGAAACACTGTGCATGACAGCTGGGCAGAGTACCAAGGCTACTCATGAGCTCTGAACAAACGTGGAGTCTGTCTTCTGTCACAACGGCTGCAGCTTTGTGGTGTTCCACCCTCAAAAAAGACGAGAGACTCGTTTTCAACAGCAGCCTGCCACAATCAGTCCGAGCAAACACAGGTACGACTCGTACATTAGATTACCAAAGGACCATCACTGGGGAAGGCATCTCACTTCAGAATCAAGCTCCAAAGAATATCACAATCAAAACCACTGAAAGGAAAGAACTCGCATGTGCAAGTGAAAAGGTCCTCTGCAGTTTCTTGTCTCACTGTTCCAATCCAGAGCTTTGAACTAGAAAGGGTGGATTTGGATGACTCGGAAACAACTGAGGCTGTTCGCACATTTTCCCCGCAGACTTTCAAGAGTTCCATCGATTCCATTGTCTAGACACTTTCCTTGCAGCAGCGACGAGTGAAATACGCTTCGAGCTGTTCTGGAATGGTTCATTCAGGTGCCCGTCTGTGTCGGAAGCCACACCGACGCGATCCCATTCCGTCTTCCGGAGTAAACACGCCTGATTATTGCACATGCAAACACACTTTGATCTGAGTTTCCGAATATTGATATTCACAAACAAATGCATCCGAACACAATGCAAACCATCTGTCACTGTGTACAATCAGCAATTCAGCTGAGAAACACTTTTATCACCGTTTACAAAAGTCCTGTTTGCACAGCAGGCATTTGATTATCGAGGGGTGATACATATGCTGAATGTTTCATTGAGCACAAGACCTGCACGAAAAAGTCCAGCAAACAATGATGTCAGGATGACAAACGAAGAACATTCGAGTTTCGACACTACTGTCTGCGTCTGTCTGCATCACAAACTCTGAGCATGGTTCACTCTACCAACAGATTCTGATGCCCAGCTGGTTCGCACCAACAAGAATTAAATTTAAATTGATCTCTTGCTGGTCAAGAAGGCGGGGATGGTCAAGAAGGCGAGGAAAACCATTTGCGGAGGCCAAATGCTGCTCGCTTCACTTTGGCCCCTGGACTTGACACTTGGATCAATACAGTGCGCACTGTTTGATTACCGTTTTATTCCATTAGGCCGACGTTAAACTCCACCAAGCTGCGCAATCATTGACACAAACGACATTCCTGTGCCGGAGCAGAGTCAGCAGGAAACTCAAATTGGTCCGCTTGGTCCGCACGAAGAAGTGCTTCTTTGCAGGCAGGATGTACAAACTGATGTTTCAATAATTAAAACCAGCAGTACACAAACGTAAGAAGTCGTCATCGAAACGAGACGGTCAGAAAATTGTCGAGGAAGGAAGGCGACTGACAACAGGCGCACCACTTCGTGAAGTCCCCGGGATCGAAGATTATCCTGCCTTTTCTCAAAAAGGGTATTTTAACAGAAGAGAATCTCATTTAGAGCCCCAAAGTGGTTCGGTTCATAAACGGCAACAGGTAATGGAACGAGGCTGTGAGATCCTGAATCTCACATCGATCTCTGCAGAGAGGGAAGGGAACGAATTTGCTCGCTTTGCGGTAATGCAGAGCAAAGATTAGAAGGAGTTAGCCATTACGGGCAATCATTATGTCACATGGTCTGCAGAAGTAATGGTCCTGGGTGTCACACATAATGGTGATAATATAGCAACATTACTCACATAGAAACAGTCTCCAAAGTGTCTTCTTTGCACACAGTGCAGTGCTTTGAGGTCTGGTTCGCTTTCAATACAAGCAGCTGCTGGGTTGCAGCGACGCATGCTAATGGAATACACAAAAGGAAATACTCCACAGGTGTGCCCCATTTACCAACCGCAGTCGCGTGGTCGTCTCCACTTACAATTGCATTCAAAACCTTTTTCACTTCATATATTTTGCACAAGCAAACTGACGGTGAACTGCAAAGTTTTTGCCTTACCCCACGTCAAGTTTTCTAATGTCCCCCTACCAGCCAGGGTCTGCTCCTAAAACGAGCTGACATGCGAACGGAAACAAGTCTGCTCACTGTCGCTCAGTCAAGTGAAAACAACTTCCGACAAGGAATCTCTCCCACGTTTTGCGGATTGCAACGGGAAGGATTCTGTTCGGTGACATTTCGCTTTCTCCTCCTATCAATACTTATTGATCACAGGAGAATCTTCTTTTACTCGGCTTCTTGGGTCTGGACGACCGCAGCTCTGGCTTCAGCGTGTCACCGCTTCTCGAGATAAGTCTGATGCATCACTTTGCAACAAGTACGCGCCGAGAAACCACCTCAATCAGCACGGGCCAGATAGTTCCGTAAATCAGCCACAGAGCTGACCTTCAACGTCGCGACGGGTCCAGCTCTTTTCGTTTTCAACGCCAGCAAGGCGTCTCCGTGCCAAGATACACCTTGCACGTTGAGGTGCTCAGGTGGTCGGTGGAACCCATCGTCTTACACTTCGTGTCTTCCAGATTTATTTTGTGTGCACCTGGAACAAATCCAATTATTTTTATCCTTTGCCCATCCGATCAGCAACAAAACCACCAATATGCTTGTTCTCTCAAACTCTGGCGCAGCTCAGTCGTGTTATTCTTGCATAAAATTACCTATTCGTCACTGGAGTAGATCTACATAGCAATTGCCAACCTCGCCTCGGGGGACGGCGACCTTTACGTCTATTGCCCACAATTGAGTCCCACAGTACTGAAAATTGCAGGCAGCTCCGGTATCTAATGCGCAATGAGTGACATACATCTCACATGACATGTCAGTCTGCCCAAAATGACTCTGACCATTTGCATACGAATAGGATGTTTACAATGTGGCAACTTTCACGTTTCGTACCTTGTCCGGGCGTCTGGGCGTCTTCTCTGTCGTTTGAGTTGACATAGGCAGTCGTACAAATCAGACAAACGAGGAGAGCAATGGGCCAAGTGAAACCGATATAGACAGATGGACTGACTTCGGCACAACTTTTCAGTTGCACTAGAGAAGCACACATACACGCACGCACGCACGCACGCACACACACACACACACACACACACACACACACACACACACAGGGGTACCAAAGTTTTTGGTTGCGAATCATTTGACACAATCAACGTCGATCAATGTGCCGAGATGCTTCGCGTTACACTTACTTCAACAGATCTGCACGATCTGCCTTTGCATCGAGTTGCAACTGGTAATGTACACTTGCCTTGTTTGGGCGTAACCAATTAAGGTGGCGTGTGCAGCTTTATCTTCACCTTTACAAAAAGTCGACCTCGCCAACTGCAGAGGTTTGATTCTGGACAATTAGGGAGTGACTGGCAACGCACCTTCACTTTGCAAAATCATTTTGGTCCAACGTTGTTCGAGACTCACAGAAGATTCGCACATCTCCAAAATTCCAGTTCCAAAATCTCAGTGCAATCAGAGCGTTTGCAAGAAATTGATTGACACAAATATTGCTGAAGAACAAAGCTTCAATCATTTGTGAAGAAAATGAGAGAAACCGAAACCTTCTAAGTCGCAGTGCAAAAAAAGGAATTTTGATGAAAGCCACTCTTCTTTACCGCAAATCTTCAAAACAAGCAGTGGATTCTAGTTTTCTAAACCGCTTGTACGCAGTGCAGCTTCGAATGGTGGTTGTGTCGTCTTTCTCACTCCACCGCAGACAGCGCACGTACACAAACAAGAGTCTGCTGTGAAAGTTGCATCAAAGAAGTACTCTTCCAGCAATGTGGACGTGGATGGGCAGAGAATGTCTGACCAGACCAAACCATGCAGTTGAAGCCATATAAAGACACAGTACGTCCCATAGATAGTCATGTTGAGCACTGAAAAAGATTTGTGCACGCAATTTTTTCCTGCCACCTAGAGCAAACGGCACAACGCGCCAGCTCTCAGAGGAACTGGATTTCTCTTTGGGCAAAATCCAAACCGCATAGGTCAAAAAATAACGGAGAAGTTGGCAGTGTGCCAAAGAGAATGTTGAGCCGTGCACCATGGTTGCCCTTGTGCAGCAAAATTCAGCTGGAACAATATGGCAGTGAAACTGGGAGCACTAGCCTTGTCAATTCATACCAGAGTATCTCAAGGGACCAGGTCAAGGAGGAAACTCTCTTGTTCCATCTCACAATGCAAAATTCATTCAAAGATTCTGCTGCTCAAGAATTGAAAAGACGTGATCAGCGCAGCTGCGGACAATCGTGAAATGGACAAACATCTCCACATTGGATGGCATGCCCTGCATATTCTTTGAGATGCAACAGAGAATGGGAAAGAGAGCGTAACCCAGCGATCATCATACAGCATAATCACACCGAATTGTGCAAACAGTTTCTGCTGTGAGCGTGCATATTCATAACATGCGCAAAGGAAAATTCGTTTTTTTTTCGTGCTGCGAACAGGTCTGATACTGTATCACTGAGATTTTTGCCCACTTCGAAAATGTTTCCTTCGCGTCTTTCGGTTGCAAAGACAAAGATACGAGTACAGGTAAGAACGCTGAGGAAAATGAACTGAATATTTCTTCGTCGTTGGAAAATCAAGAGGAACTCAGCCTCAAGAAGCCAGTTTCGACGGGCGCGAACAGCCGACATTACGGGTCAGACCATGAAGCTAATCATATTATGTTCGAAGGTCGATTTCAGAACGACCTGTTGATTTCCTCGTGGAATTGCTTTGCTTCACACGACCCAGGACAGAATTCTTGCTGCAAGCAAAGAAGGCGTAAAAATTGCACTCGTTCTTTCCTTGCCCACTTTGAAGCGAAGTAGCCCTGAGATATTCTCAAACCTCAAGAGAATGAAGCCTCCTTCTGCAGAACGCTGCCGAGACAAGGCACCGAAGAAAGCTTGTGGTGTGCGGATCACGACCATGAAACGACGGTTGAAGTTGAAATGCTCCGTCTCCATGGCAGTTCACTCTCTCGTGAGAAACTCATCATCCTGGAGCGACTGCAGCAAATTGCAGGCAGCATGCGAACTTCGTTTCACTTGTGGTGCCTCTGATGAAGTTCATTCAAGACAATCTGTCAACGAAGCTTTTGGCTGTTTGTGTCAAATCAAGTCACCTTGGCGCTCTGAACAAAAATACCTGCCTGTCACACCACGCAGCAGCACCAAACACACATCTGAATGTCAATAGGTTTGCCTTCAAGTTTTTGGACGTTCTGCATGCGAGAAGGATGCAGCAGCCTGACGCTCAGTGGGTCTAGTCACGGCACGAGGCGCTAAACACGCTACGTTTTGGTGTTCTTCGAGCCAAGACTAACACAAACCAGTCACTAATGAAGCAGGAGACTGAGTGTTTCGGACCAGGATTCTCCCAACTCGTTAGATCTCAGATTCGTTCCAGGCCCACGGGGCACAGTCGCACAGCATTTCGCAATCGCAGTTATTTTCTCGCGCGCGCTGGAGCCCACTGAAAACTACACAGCTTCAGTGCAGCTTCAACTTACCTTTAGTGTAAAATACGAAGCTGACTGAGAACTTTTCTGCATTTATTCTTACAGTTTGGCAGTAATTGAAGCTAGGGGACGTAATCCCATCACATCACCTTCAAGTGGATATATGTACGACACATTCTCCACATTTCCCCCACTTTGACTTGAAACCAACAAATGGAGCTCTGCACTTTTATCGTCTCGCCAATGCGGATACCTTCACTGGCAAATGTAATGTTAGAAGCAGATACAGGCAGAAGATAAGGTAAGTACCATCTAGCAACTGGTGCGTTGTGTGCAGCGGTCACAGGGATTCTTTTTGCAAAAAAATGGATGGATTCACGATCATTCCACGAGCGGACAGATGGTGACGTTTTTCACTCGATGGTTCATTGCGACACTGCACTTCAACCACGAAACCACACTGGTCTCCACGTTGTGTTTTGTGACGCAAATTGGTACGATTTCTTTGGCGCAGCACGAGTATTTCACGCTCTTGTGATGAAATGATGAAGGCACACTTACTTGTCTTCATCCAGTTCAAAGGCACTGCAATCAACTCACCTGAAAAAGATCATGCAAAGTAATTATTCTAGTTGCTTTCCTCATTTCTTTTCCGGAACGGAGCGACACACATGTTGAACCTTTGTATCTGGTTCTTCAAAGAGACTCGTAGAGCCGAGTGGAAGGGACAGCTTGTCTTCAGAACACCAACATCAAAATTAGAAGCCAGCTGAAACCAAAATCGTCAGACATTCAATTATTTCTGTGATATGCAACTATCACAAATCCAGAAGAGTCAGGAAAGAAGGGAAAGTTGTTGGATGTGATCACAAGCACGGCACTGCTGGGGGCTTCAACATTTCAGAGCCACAATTTATTAATCGTTTGCTGTTTGATCAGCTTTGCTGGCTCCAACAGAAGTAAATCTCGGAACGAAGCGTCCCTGATGCACCAGAGCTAATAAACAGTTGCAGTCGCCAAGGTAAAATGATTCTGCGCGGCGAGCTGAGCTGTTTACACGGATCGGTATCGACACAACCCTCGGGGCGCGCTCAACGATCACGAAATCGGCTGCCTCGCTATTCATACCTGAGTACGAATCGTTTCTGTTTTATGACACATGATAGGAGTGATCTTGAACTGCCAAGTCACTCATCTGTCATTTGCGGCAATTATTTACGCGCGTGAAGCGCGTCAGGTGTCTGCGGAGTCGCATCAGCTGCAGCGTGAGCGGCGCAGGGCCGCGACATGAAATCACAAACATACGCAAGATTCAGAGTTCAATATGAGGTTGAGAACGGTGAGTGAACAACTGTATGTTGAACTTCAACGCACAGCTGTCAAGGATGGTTTGAACTCCGAAAACCAAGTTTCTACTTGAACACTGACACCTTTCACCAGCTTTTGCACTCACTTCCACGACTGAAGGCAGACAACTTGTCTGGTCCACGCAAAAACCACTCAGGCAGGCTGCCGACTTCCTTCGTTGTCACGAAAGCCTTGAACAGTGCAGCTCGCGCAGACCCTGCTTCACACTCAGATTCTCGACTCTCGCGGGAAGGAATTTGCAGGAAGATGTGCCACTTCAGATCACTGCAGTGATTGCATTGACTTTGTGTCTCAAAGCACGGGCTTTCGAGCGGGCGCGCGGTCTCTGAGGATCAGCGGACTTTCGCCTGATCATACTCTCGCGCCGACACAAACCAGATTCTTCTTCAGCGGTGGACTCTGCAGGACTCGCGCGCTGGACCTGCGGGTCGCCGGGGAGCAATCACTTACCACCCGGGTCTTTACCGTCCTGCTCCGCCGTCGTCAAGTGACGCCTGATACCAATGCTCTCGGCAAGCTACATTGATACGAGTGGCGCAGGCTTTCCCCTCTCCATTTCAATTCCCTTCTTCTTCCGCTTTAATTCCGTGTCTCTGCAACTCTCAACACGGTCCACTGTGTCGTTTAAGCGGCATATCTGCGGCGGGAGCTTAACACTCGATCCATCACGCACAAATAGAAGTGTCGCTCGGGCATTGCGAGCAGTTCCATCAGACGGCTGTCTGAGGGACATATGTGCCAGCTAAGATGTCAATCTAATTTGCCGAGTTGGGACTCGTGCTGAGTATTCGGCCCGCGGGAGGTGAGGGGTGCCCGGGACCACACAGAATAGGTCTCGGGCTCCCCAGCCACATACATCCTCATTTCAATATCCACTTACAATAATGGCGGCGGAAAACGCAACGGATCCACTTTGTGGTGATGACCAGTGCCCAGGCACTAGTTTGCTATCACAACGGACAGATGTGACATGAATGGCGGTGACGGACAACATGCTAATGTCATTCAGCTGCAGCTTGAGAGGTCGGAACCACAAAGCAGCCCCCAATTTCACGATCAAAAGTCATCTGAACCTTCTCTAGTTGTTCAATGTACAATGTATTAGTGCGTGATAGAAAATCTAATTAGATTAGGCCGTGCTCGGTTACGACATGCCATCCGATTTTGATCATCCACCAAACCCATTCGCCTTTTCGTCCTGCACAACGCGTGCCGTTCAGGATGTGAGCAATTGTCTGTTTACACAATGCTCGTGATATCCCATAAAAGGAGAAACCGCAACTTCACATGGCAGAATCAAAGCAGTTTATGACCGATTGCAAAGAATAATACATACGCCACATATGCCCAGTGATTCTGAGAGGTAGCAAATGAAAAATGAAGCAGCACAAGTGAATGGTTCATTGGAGACTGAAAAGCCGATTTTCTTGAAATAGAGTTCGAACGAACATGACCTCCTGTCTGGAGCACTGAAACATGCGCAGCGAACCAGCAGACTCGGGAAGCTGGAGTCAATGGCTCTCGGGCACCCCGCGGCCCACACCGGTTCTGATGCTGTTTCACAACGACCTGCAGCAGTTGCATCAAAGACACAACCCCGAGACAAGAGAACAACGCCGGACCGGCAGTTCGTGCTTCCATGTGTCCATGACTTTCAAAACAAAGAACAGAAGACTCTTGTGTCACGTTTCCGTGTTCGTAATTCAGTCGTGATTTATCGACACTATCACCATTTCAAAATAGCCACCGGTTACAGCCATATTTTGTCAGAAGACTTTGTGAAGACCATTTGAGGCAGAGTGCTTCCAGGGTCGGAGCGCCCAGCGGAGCCGGCGGCCCGTGATTACAAGGCCAATATTGTGATACCATCGCCTCGCGCCTATTCACCGTCTTTTTCTTCCCGACTAATTTCCTGTTTGGAACAAACACTTTTATGTCTTTATGCTGTCTTGTGAATGTCAACCAACTGCCTTTTGATGGTAATTTATTGAAACACAAACAGATCCCACAAATGTGGAAGAAAAATGACAGAAGGTTGTGGTTGCATTGACCAAATCTCATAAAGTGTCCAAGGACAAGAATCTAAATTGCCATGTACAGGTAATAAAGGAAATTGTACGACAACAATAAAAGTGAAGTGGGCACTGTGAATTGTTTGCAGCGGTCTAATTCAAGCCATCTTTCTTTGCAGGTCCTGGTTTCTTGAAAAGTGCTGCCGACTGTTGGTCGGTCTTTTCATTCCAAAACATGGCCTGTGCGAAGCAGCACGTGAAAACCCGAACAATTGCCATTCACTTGTTGTGGATACTTGAAAAATCGTCAGTACGCGTGTGTGTATGATCAGGAGGTAAGCAACACTCGATCTTTTGTTTGTTTCCTGAGCGCGTATCTGCCGTGAAAAATACTGCTACACGGAAGGCAAACACGGTTATCTCCCAGAGAATATTGGATTTCTTCACACAGTGTGTTGCCACATTTTCAGTGGGAAACACAATAGTGGCAGATGCATATCAAAACACAAACTCTGCGATAGATGAGAAAAGCCTGCTTTTGTTCAGGCTCAAAAAACGGGGAAAGGTTGTTTTTGTTCGTCGTTTGATCGTCTTCTTTAACTGGCTGACTTCTTCTGGTGGAGCGATGAGTCGGGTCGATGCCGCACCAAGTTGTGCTTGGAGATCGTACCTCTTTCGTTCACGTTTCTCAAAGGAAAAGAATCACTGTCTGAATGGAATCTCACATACATTCTTGTCAGCCCAGAAACCAAGCTGGAACAAGGTGCTGCTCTTTTTGTTGTCCATTTCCCTGCCATTTCGGTCTTCCGCTTTCTTCTCAAGCAACAGATGCGAAAGAAGGATCTGCTTCGGATTGGGATTCAGCTCAATCACCAGACCTTGTCTGAATAGACTCAGCGGTTGGTTGTGTGCAAGTGCACAAGTACACAACCTTTTGTGTGCATTGTGTTTGTACGTAAAAGACAGGAGAGCGAAGAGACAAAGACACAGAGACGAGAGATATCAAACATTAACGGACCCATCACTCCTTCCTTCTTTGACTGCAAAGGAAAGATTTTTCAACTGTGCATGTAAACAAAGGAACAAATGTCCCTCATTTGTTTCAAGTGTCTGGATTGTCCAGACACTGAAGTACGTTGCTTGAAAGCCACTCCAAAAGTGATTCAATACACAGTCGCAGACACCCACGAACCACTTGGCAGATTTCTGCATGGCGTTCATTTCTTGCGTGGCTCTTCAGGTCAGATCCTTTCCGAGCCTTCGAGCCTAATTTTTGGTTTGTGCGGACTTACGAACGAATACTTTCTGCCCCCCCTCCACAAGAGGAAAGTTCAACCAGCCTCATGCACGAACTGATTTGTCCAAATCAGTTTTGAATCATCAGCTCAGAACGTGTCAAACACAATTCTTATCTCGGGGATATCCTCCAACGTTCAATAACAGAATTGATAAGAGTCATTACACAAAGGAAATTCCAGTCTCATGAACCTCCTGAACATGGCAAATTAATCGTTAGTCTGACCTACACTGTCTGCCGCTGCTTTTTTCTTATCAAATTTTATCATTTCAAACAAAACGGTTGCGACTTGATCAAAAAATCCTGAAATGTCAGACTACAAACGAGCAAAAGGATAGAGTTTCAGAGTCAACGAATTCAACATTCTGTGAAGGTAAGAGCTCGTTCCCTGGTCTGACATTTTCATTCTCAACAACGCCTTCTTTTTATGACTCACAGACAGTCGATGCGTTAGACGCGATGCGATTCAGTTCACGTGCCCTGATTAAAATGATTTCTTTTCTCTGTTTGGAGAGGATAATGTCAATACTTTCTCCTGTGTAAGCTTCCCCCTCTTTCTGTTTGAAACTGCTCGGAACAAACACAGTTCAATATCCAGATACAATCCACTAATAAAACGCCAAAGGAGGGATTTATCCAAATATGTACAACCATAATGATGCAATACAACTTGCATTTATGAAAACATGCCCGTGCTTTTTTCTGCAAATATTACAACAGCGAGTTTGCATATGGATGGGTGCATAAGTTTGTTGCCCTTCGTGATCGTTGTCAGACAAAGGAACTCGTGTCTGACAAGAGGGCAAGAACTTCCTGACGGTGAACGTCACTTTCAGAGACAAAGCCAGTCTCAAGACTGGCGTAGGGATACAATGAACACAAAACACGTTCAATGGTCAATCCACCATCCTGACGACGCAAAGCTTCTCGCACGAATGTCAGGAAAATGGAATGCAGACAGTTCCAAAATGCGGGGGAGGGGTGTTGCAGAAACCTCTGACAAATGATGAAACAGTTTTCGTGTCTGTGTGTTCGTTGCCTTGGGTGTGTGTTGGGTGTGTGAACACACGCACATTGTAAGTCTGCACACCCACATTTAGGTTTCTTTTTCAGCGTTGGAGAGCCGTCTTTCAACGGTGAGTAGGAAAAAATCAACTGTCGTGTTTGCCGCAGCTTCAAAATAGTCGTTTATTCCAGTCACAGAAGCCAAATCTTACAAGGCATCGGCCCCTGCAAGTAATCATAGTGTAATCAATAATCTTCAACTCCTTAAGGCACAAAAATCAACAGCCCCTAAATCAGGCTCCGTTTTTCACAGGGGAAAAAGGCTTTTGTGACCTTCAAACACCACCACTGGAATAACAATTCCTGATGCCTCAATACCTGTTGCTGCATACAGAATTTCTGGATCAAACGCAGGATGGTTTCTTCTCCACAACACAGCGAGATTCAGTTCCATGGCCCATTTCACCTGCAGAGTGACGGGCACATATTGCGCGCACTTCCTGTTTCCCCAGTTGCTTGCCAAGTTTGGAGGCCTCGTACCATTTTTTATGAGGGCCAGTCCAGAAAATCAGGTGACTGTATAATTTCTTGTTGTGCTCAGTCGAAAGTTTGGCGACTGAAACCCTGGCACAAGACAAGGTAACGCGACCAGCAAACATTGTTTTCTGTCACAGTTCTTTCAGATGAAGGATTCAGATTTTTCGGTAGCATGAAAATCCCAGGCATCAGTGTGGCTGCTCCGTTGATGTGGAGGAAGCCAAATCTGATCTCCCTTGTGATCCAAAAGTGACACGTACGCGATGGAATTTCTTCCAGCGGAATCGTGAGGCACTTACAGCTTCTTGCTTCAATCTGCGGACAGTGGGTCAACGAGACTCCGGTGTGGAGGATAATAGATGAGGGACCTCGCTCAAGAGCTGCCCCCCCCCGTGTCTGGTCACTCCTGATGTGAGCATGCGCACGCGTGAGGAAATATTCACCCCAATATTTTCCCATGTTGATACATTCACGTCACCAACGAGTGATTCTTATTTCACAAGGTGAACAGACGCAATTTGAGGAACAACAGCGTGGTGCCCTCAACGTGGAGTCCAGATCATTTCCTGCAACGAGCTTCTTGACTTTATCGCTCCTCCCAGTCCAGGCCAGAACCAGCTGGGTAGTGATTACGTGAAATCACTGTAGCCACTTGACATGTACCACGAATAATGAACACCTGCCAATCTCAAAATTGTCCCATTTAGCCTTGAGCAGCAACCTCACTTAATGTTGAGATCATTTTCTGCCTGTTGACTTTCCCCTTATTTCCTTCACCAAATGACTTGGAGCCCATAAGGGTAAATGTCTGAGTGACATGTGTACGGAGAGAGTCTGAAGCTCGGAGGTGTCTGCAGATGCGTGCGGGAACCGACTGTCCTTCCCGAGGCTCAGTCCGTTTCCAATGGCCCCTCGAATCCAATCTGTGCCGGCGCTGTGCGCAAATGTGGCACTTTTTCAAAAGCCTTGATTGGCAAGTCACTGTTCGATCAGTAAGCCATTTCTTCTGAGAGGAATATTATCAATCCTTGTTACAATTGCCCAGCAAAGAGAGTAATCACAAGATACAACATAAGATTTGATCAACCATTGTGATCGAATCAGACTGCCTCTCTCTTTGCATGTCAATCATAATTCATTTTGTACCAAGTGCATTCAGTTCCGATCAACTGTGAACCTGATAAAAGGCGGATTGTAGGGCAGAATGGCGACTGAACTGCTGTCATTTTGAGTTGAAATCATTTGCGTTGGTACGATGAGTTCGCATTTGTGTGATGCGGGTCGAACGCTGAAGCGTGTTGGCTCCGTTCATCCACAGGACTTGCAAAAATGTTCGGAAGGCTGTTGCAACGATTTTCGAACCACAGTGTGCTGGAGATGCCAACTTCAACGGCAACAAATCAGCTGCCCCTCTGTCAATAGGAAGCATGCACTATTGTTATATTTCACTTACAGACACACCACTCTGTTCCCCAGTGTGTGAACAGGTAGCATCTCCATGAATCACACTTTAGTCCGCACGATTTCATAGCGTCTCGGCTGGTCAAACAAAACAGATGAGCGCAGCTTCGCCAAACTGGAGCTGACGCGGGGGCAGCTGCGAGTCGCCGAGGAACAGCGCTCTGACGGCGGTCCGCCTCACTGAGACTCGAAACACGAAGACGGCACGAAAAGGAGAATCGTGGTTCACAGTTTCCAGACCGTTTCTGGACGGACAGAAAGGCTCAACGGACGAGCACTTGGGCTCGAGATAGCGACCCTCGGGTTGGACCCGGACACAGAAAGTCCAGTGTTTTGTGAACTCAGTGTCTCAAACATCAGGTCCCTCCGACGTGCGATGAACCTACGATCAACGCAACAAATGGAAGTTCGCGACAATAATTTTCACAATTAAAATACGTGCCGAGTGCCAAGTGAAACGGATGAAGGAGGAAATCTCGACAGGAACAAATATAATGGCCATGAAACATTGATGACGTGTGTGCAGAGGTAGCAATAGCGCACTTTGAATCAGCCGATCTGGCGCAGTTTTATTCCATTAGTAACATAATCCCCATCCTTGGTGCAACAACGAACAAGGAATTAATCTGCGTGCAAATGTGCCGTGTTCATTCACAATGTTGCGAAACTTGTACTCAAATTCGGGTTGAATGTCAAAGAACGGCAAAAGTTTACAATTTTGAAGCCACAACATCTCAGTATGTCTTCATCACGCGCACATAAAGCTGCACTTGGACGGCAAAAGACTTGGTCATAGGTCGCAGGAGTGCCAATTAGGGACGTGAATAGAGGCGCCTCCCATTCATATCGGCATTGCAGGACTTCAGTGAAAAGGCGCAATCAATGAAACACTTGCGTCCGCAGACTTTTCTTAATCTTGCTCGTACAATGCGTGACGCTGGTTCTTCAGCGGCTGAGCTGCACATCAGAGATGCCCATCAAATTGCACATAAAGTTTTGTGACCCCTTTCTACGGTGAGGATGAGCACGGCTTTAAAGCTTCATTAGTGAATAGAGCAGTGAAGGCATTTGCATACATCTGAAGGGATATTGGACTGCGTGGGTACTTGCCACGAGTCCTCTGGGGGCGCCAGAACACGACGTAAAAGTGTCTCCGGCTCGTTTCCATTTGTACCTCAGCTCAGCACATTCATAACCTGAAACACAACGTGGACCAAAGTGCAACGCTCCCTTTATGCGCACAAAGCCTTCAAATTGGGGCCACTTCAAGAAGCCTGCGGGTGTTCTAAGTCCAAAAGTGGTCATAAAATGGTGATCTTAGTCCAGCTTACGCCTCACAACGGCTCACAGGACGATGTTGCTGCATTTCATGCAGCCTGGCTTCCAATGCTACTGTCTTCTCAGAAGAATTTTCCAGATGCATTGACGACTGGCTGGATACAATTTTTCAAACAAAAAAGTGGTCGTGTGACAGGCAATCTCGTTTGTTCAGCTGTTCACACCAGCAAAACTGAGTCAAGAATAAAAACAGTCATTTTGCAAGTCACTGTCTCTGCGGTTCGGTGGCGCCTGGCAACCACACAACCTCCAGCTGACGACCTGTGCTCCCGCAGCAGGCTGTTCTCGAGGTAGCGACGTGGAACAGGCCCATTGATTAAACTGGCGTAATTGTCTGAAGATCATGGCTGCTGGTCCCTGTAATAGGCAACAATGGTGGTTGACCCCAGGGCACACCAGGAATGGACAACGAAGTGGGCAGCTAATACACATTGAAGGATCCTCCGCCTCCTGTCCGCTGCATATCTTTGTGGCCTCATGAACAGGCAGCTGTTGGCCTCAGACTTTCCTGCTGATGGTCAACATGCAATGTGCAGACAAGCAAACGGCTCAAAACACCGAATTACACCCAAATTAGATCAGGTCCAGCTTCAGTAGCCCCCGCTCTTAACTGGGTGCATTCCTTTAGGTAATGACACGGAATAATTTAGTTTTTCCATCTTGACCGTCTAATGTGTTGACTGAACCTTCAATGGAGACTGTCGGAGCCTGATTAGCAGCAGAATGAGACGGTGTCGCCGGAATCCTCAGAACTGCGGCCCGTGTCCATTCAACTGCCTCAATGCTCACAACAGAACCGCTTGCAGCCCAACTGCTCGTAAAAACGAATTATATCAAGTAGCTGCGCTTTTCAAAGAGTGCGTACCATTGCATTTGCAATTCTCAAAAGAGCTTCAGACTTTTCGACAGGACTACAGTTCGGAATGGCAAACAGGCTGATTGCTGGTTCCTCTGGAGGAACATAACGTCAAATTTGCCTTGTTTCAAAGGGCCTGGACATGCTCTGTACCCTGTCAGAAGGCCATGAACTGAGCTATTTATGGACAATATGTGATTCTTGACCGAATACCAGAAAAAGGGGACCCGTTACTGTCCATCTGTGCAAAAGCGGACGTCACAAGACGGAAGGCCAGACCCATGTTTCTGATTGCAACACTAAATCATCATTGACATGAGGTCACATTCCTCTGCGTTTGCACGAGTCACCACAACATTCTCCACCGTATGATCTGCATCCCCAAAAAAGGAGGTACATGTGCCCACAGGACTCCACCAACGCCAGTCCATTGATGTGAACCTGTTGCTGAAGGTAACTGCACTGTTTTTACGTTGCACGGGGACTCGTGCTGGCTCTTTGTGCGGTGTGGCTTCGGGGCGGAATCCTTGGCAATGAAAGTCACACACGCGGAGGCCAATGCCCTTGTCGCAGAGGAGTCACGGCTCGAAACACTGTACGAGAGTGCAATGCTGAGGCACTGGATGTTGCTTCTTTTGATGGACAACCAGCGCTTGACATGCACATGGAGCTCTTTGTAGAAGTCAAAAGACCGGTGGTCTGATGATGTACAATATTTATGAACAGACACAAAAGCCGCCTTGGTAAACACGCAATCAATGGCCTTGTCCCTCTCGACCGAACTGTATGTTCGCTGTCCGTCAAGGGATCCACCTCCGCATCGGGACGAATGCTTAACGCTGCCAAATTCGATTGACAACGGGATGTTTTATTCAAGAAGAGACACTTGAGTAGTTTCTCTGGGAAACACAGGGCAACGAACGGAGGAATCAGTTACGTTTAAAAAGCCCCCTTATGTGCTCGGCATCAGCTTGCTGTGATGGTCGTGACATCTCAATGAGAATCCGTCGCAATCATCATGAACGCATCCGACAGAATTAATGCTGTCTTAATCAGATTGCTTTTCACAGAATATTGACATGAGCCAGACATAAACCAGGAACAGCCTGCAAATCTCTATTGCTACATCAATACAATTTAACATGCGCTCGTGAAGAGAACAGGTTCATTCGTGCTGTTCAGATGTTTTCACTGCTCTGCAGGCAACGGGGGGATAAGCCGCAGATGCAAGAAACGGAGACAAGTCTCTGGCATCGAGGCATTCTATTTCGGGCCAAGTCTAACAATGTCTCGCCTTTTGCCGCAGTCTCCTTTCTCTCGATATTCTAACAAGCGCATCCACTCCACAGAGCAGCTCAGCGCGATCCCCCTCTCCGCATGTCCCATTGCAGACTTCCGACTCAAAGAGGGAGGCGAGCGAAGCGAAGGCGCAGCGTTTCCATTGCCTCGCCGCCGCCGCCGCCGCAGACGCAGAGTCGCGTTGATTACAGAAGTAAGCAGCTGCACTCTCGGCGCCTTCTCCACCCAACTCAAGAGCTCCCGCTCTGTTTGAATGAATGCTTCAATTGTCGCAACCGCGTTTACTTCCCGCAGAATTCCTCTCCACAGACAAGACACTCGAGGCAACAATTATCAAAATAGGCTGTTAATAATTCCTTCTGAAAATTATTTGTGGAAACACAGCTGAGCGCACAAAGTGCTCCGTGGAGTCTTCATCAACAGAACTTTTGTAAGAAAGACTAACAACATCATTTATTAATATTCATTGCCATACACGCCATGGTTATTACGGCTTCAATGCAAACAGACGTAGACAACAATTAAGGAACAGGATGGATGGATTTATGTGATGTCCTTTTCCGCAACGCCAAATTAAGCGCCTGTTTCAGCAAAGCTTTGCGCACGAAAAGGACGCCAAAAAGAGGTGTTCACACTGTTGAAAAGAATGAGAAGTCAGGAGATCCAACAGCAACAGATTAATTGTCAAAAATGCGAAGCAAACTACTGTGGTCGTACTCTCGTACACGAAGCTGCTCAAAGTCCAGGAAAATCAGCTTTGTGACCGTATTTGAGGAGACACACACTGCAAGAGAAATAAGCATTGAAATTTGCGAGCCTGGCAAATTTCAGTCCCAGCTCAATGCCATTTTATTTGACAACTGGGCCACAGATTTATCAAGAGCTGGGTGACTGTGCGAAGGGGATAAGCGAACGGTGACTCTGTCCACTTTGGACAGTGATAAATCCAGCTTAGTTCATGGAGTCTTGGCCACACTGTATCCAGATGTATAGCCTCCACATAGTCTAATCCTCGCAGCCTTGTAATTGCCAATTCAACAGCCCAACGATGATAAATAAGTCAATAGTTCTTGGTCCGTCTGACGCAGAATGAACTACAGCGTACCATTATCTCCTTCATCAAAGCGCTGGTTAACTTGCATAAAACAAGCGATAACTCGTCCATCCAGTGAACCCCTATATTTGGCCGTTCAATTACACATCTAGGGCAAGGCACAGCTTTGTAAGGGAAGGCCGATAAATCCTCTTCATGTCGACTTTAATTCGCCCGTATAAATCTGCTGGATATGCCCGCTTGGACCAGAAGGTAAAACTATTCATTCATCTCAAGTTGCCTTTCGTGTGGTTCCGTGCTGTTTCGATTTAAGGGCTGTTTTACTTGTTGGTACACACGTTATCGGGCATATTTTAACACCGCAGTGCCCTTGTGACGATACACAGGACGCAGCACGATAATGGTCGTGACTCCAGGGTGTCTTCCCTCTAATTGATCAGTCTCGGATAGTGTCTCGTAAATCCGACCAAATGGTCAACTGTAAATGCTGACAACATCTCATCAACACAGGGATGCAGAAATTCAGAGCCAGATTCGCAATTCTCATTCATGACCGAACAGCAGAGCGCTCACTCTCAGAAACACTTCTGCAGACAGGGACTTGAGGGTGACGGATCTGATGGTTTCCCATGGCTGTTCTGATACAATCTAAAATTGGGCAAAGACATTGCGGGTCGTTTGGAAAATAGATGGCCACAAACCCGCTTCGACATTTTCTACGTCGCTGAGTTATTGCAGTCGAAGCTGGTTCGTGGCGAGTTGGAGGGTCAATGTGCCGAACCCACACGCACGCGACCCAGTTCAGCCCAGACTGCTTCTGAGAAACCTTCAGAGCAAAGAAGTTCCAGTGAACGTGAGGTGTTGACAGAAGAGAGGATACAGATATGAAATGTTCAATCAGTGGGAGTTAATTAAGAGTAGCAGCAGGTGGCTTTGTCTGATGTGCGTTGTTTCAGCGGCGCGGTAACAATCTTCCGTCAAATTAATCTTCAATTACACAGCTCTTAGACGTTCGACAAACTATCCATCTTCCTTCCAAATGGAAATAGCGATCTACGACCGATCACTCCTGATGTATGACAACGCCGGCAATTATTTCCTGTCTGTGCGCCTTTTCCTCAAATACTCACCGCAGGAACTGCACTGAAGATAAGGCAACACTGAAAAGTTCTAAAGACTCGGTATCTCCCCAAATGGATTGAATTCTCATTGACTGTTGATTCACGGTCATTGATTGGCTTGGTGCGCGCACGCCACATTTGCCAATGCCACGCCCGAACGGCGGCAATGAATGCAGAATGAGAAGCTGAGCGCAATATTGTCCTGCACATCACCTAGAAAAGTGCACAATGAGAAACACGTATTGGGTGCGTTTTGCAAGCGTTTGTTTGTGTATCACCCGTAGTTGGGCTTTTATCATTATGATCGTCCCTGTTCAGCTTGACGCGAGCATAGTAACAATCTCTGGACGATCAATGCTCCTTAAAACAGATTCCCGTTCCATGTAAAATATTCAATTGCGCCTCCATCCCCAAATGGGACGCAGCATCGATTTGAAATACATATCAACACATATGACACAAAAGGCGTTCATCAATTATCCTCAGCAAACACCGTCATTTCTTCTTTCCGGTCGCTTGTCTTTTTGCTGGCATCAAAAGGCTGCAAAATGACGACATGCGAATGCAGATCACAAATGGCATTGTACCTGCTTGGTCGGAACAGAAATGCCTTTCATATTTTTTCAATGAATCAGAGCATCGTTCTGATGTCAACTTGCTTTCATCAGAACACAAAACAAAGACAAAACAAAGAGAGAATGTCTGGGTCTTTGTGGCGCTGCATGAAACGGTTCTCCGGAGGCGTTGCTACGAGCAGCTTAGACTCGCGAACGAATTGACTCGGCCCCGATGACACGGGAAGTCGGAGACGTCGTTGCGAGGCGTTTGCTCACGTTCACTCGCGCTGTCCCGGCGTCAGCCCCGATGCAGCAAAGGGTCCCTCGACTGCTGTTTCGTTTCAACACCTTCGCCACTTCAAGAATCGCGCCATCGTTCGTGCTGTTTCAGCTGTTTGCCAATTCGACTGACTTTTTCAGCTCTGCTTGGGGGGGGGGGGCGCCAGTTTGCACTTCGTGTGAGTTTTTAATTTGCTTTGGCTTCGCCTTGACTCACTCGAAGCAATGGAGAACAACCGGAAGTTCGTCAGACTTAAATTGCGCCAAAGTCGAAGCATCGAATAAGTGTTCGTTGGTGGCAAAACAATGCAGCAAATCCGGCAGCGAAGATGTATGTCTTCTGTGGCACCGAAGTTGGCTTTGTGACCCAGACACTGCAGTGACCAGCTGCATGTGTACACTTCCCTGACCAATACATAAATCCTTGTTAATCCTGTCCGCTCGTAAAACAACGTCTAAGTGTGCTTATGAGAACATGGCCAACACGATCCGGTTAACATGGCTACAGGCCTATTTAATTCAGGAAGGGCTTTCCTTTTCATTCTTGTGGTCCAGTTACGGCCGATCCGCAGACTGCCGCAATGGAATCAAACACTTATTGGGGCATGACACACCACCATAAGCTTTTCTGTGGGGACTTGATGTCCAAATAATGTGCAATGTATCTGCGACTGTCTTCGCAAACTCTTCGGAGCACGAAAAGCTGTTGACAAATGACGTTGAGGCCCAAGCTGGACCCCGGCATGCTCCTCGGAAAATGCACTTTGGAACATGATTGTGCAGGTCGAGTTGGTCGGAACCTTCAGTATTCACCCAACATGAGGGCAGAGCTCTGTCTTCACCATTCCCCGTCGCTTCCCTCGTTCCTTTCTGAGTTTCCAAATTTAGAACTCACCGCTAACGAGCCTTCGTGCGAGTGGCGTCCCTTCTGGCGTACACCTACGGTACACGCGACTGTGTACAGCCCACTCACTGCCTTTTACCGTTTTCTCATTCTGTCTGTGCCATCTCGTTAGCCTTTCTTCAGAAGCCCCCGCACGCATGCAGGCTTAATCGTTTTCCAGGAGCCGGGACATTTCGTTCGCTTTATCTGTTTCTTCATGAACAGCCCACACAGTCGGTCGTCGTCTCATTTGAGAGCCAGACCGTAATTAGCCACAACAGGACTCCATCTTGCCACGCAACGGAAGCAGCTCGTGCTAAAAGCCTCCAATTTATGCTCCTCTTCGCCAAACACACCTCAACAAGTCCAACGAGATTCTCCAAATGCTCAGCGGTCTGAAAAACACGTATCAGCTGTTGTCAAAAGGAAAACGATCTTCGAGAAAAGACGATGATTACAATGATTAATGGTTCACACAACCCTGTAATCTCCGGAAATTGCGGCAAAATGAACTTATTTGGCCGAGGCAGCTGCGATTTTGATTAAACAGCTCAACATGCTCATTACGCGGCTTCATGCCCGGGCGCCCGGTCGAGCTGCACTGGAGCCACCGGCAGTGTAGGTGTTCTCTGTGCCGGCATCCCAACCAACACTTCTGATGACCGGACACTGGGGACGTGCGTGACAGAAGTTAGAGACTGAATCCATCTGGAATAGAGTGAGTACAAATGTGCAGAAGCCGACTCGGGAGACGGAGTCCGGGCATAACAAGGCCATTTGCGGCGCGTTAATGGACATCAGTCGGGAAACACCATCCTGTTTGGAGGCGGCGATGTGAGGACGACGTTTTCAATGTTTGATGAGTTGTCCTTCACTTACTGTTCCACATCCGACAATCGTAGTTTTACTCACTCCAGCTTGAATTGCAATCTCAACAATGACTTGGATTGCTGTGACACGGGGTGCACAGAAACATCATTGGCCATTATCCTTTACGCACATTTTCGCAAACGGGACTGTGCGAGACTTGGTTCAGTTGAATGAGTCCAGACAAGGACACCTTGGTTGTCTCGCTCACCGGCGCTTTGCCTGCGGATTGTAACAAATGACCAGAACTATCAACACAGACACGTACTACGCCACAATGATCCAACACAAGGCCTTTAATGATTGCCGCAGCCATTAACATCTCAACCAAAAGCGATTCAACATCGTCATTAAGCAGCGCAATCAACATGTAGGGCCGGCCCCACTTCCTCCTGGATCTCGCCTCCGATTGCCAATAACAATCAAACATCAGTTTGAGAGCGAACAGCGCGAAGCCGGTTCGATCCCCTCTCGTTACTCACTCTATTAATTTCACGTTGTCTGCTATAAACGGCAATTACGCAGCTTCTCCTTCCACACAACTAAATATCCCAAAGGTCAATCACAGCATGTACAACCATTATCATCCTTTATGCTGCACCCTTGGGGGCTTTCAGCGTTTTACAGAGCGCGTTTCTGTCTCAGAGTTACCGTGTGCTGAGGTGCCAGCTGACGACCATGGACAGAGGCTCTGCTCGTGTCGTCACGCGTCTCCCTTTGTCTCCCTTTGTCAACGAACTGCAGAGGTGACTCTGTCTACGTGGGATCAAAACGCTCGTGGCCTGATCACTTCAGGTACAGACCACTCAGCCACTCGTTCAGCTCAAACGAGAACCTGGACTTCGCTGTTCACGGCGGACAAACCGACTCAAAAGAACTGGAAACAAAACATCCAATTGCGGTTCTATTCATGCAGAGAACAACTCACTTCGTTGCCAATTATTGGTCGTTGCGAACAATGTTCGTTTGAAACCTGAGCTTTTTTGCGACTGCACGTTGGACATGCTGCCAAAGAACATTCCAACACAGCACTTCTTTCATGAAACATTAATGCTCGTCTAATGGGCCGTGGCTGTTGAAGGTTGTCAAGTTGTCATCCAATAACCAAATCGTTGCAGACTTGATCAGTCGATGGTTCTCGAAATTTTATCACATTACGCATGCCAGACAGCTCAATCCTTGTCAATTCAATACCATCGCAGGCAGATACAAGCACTTTCGCTGTGCTTCAGTATGAAAAGTGTTGTTACCTGCCTGTGTACGCAAACCATCTACATATTGATTCAGGAAAAAACATCTGCATTTTGTGTGAAGAACACGAACACTGGAGTGAACGTGACATGAAGTTGTCGCGTTTTTTTCTGCTGGAGTCTCCATATTGCTTACATCATCACAGAAACAGAGTGAAATGCACTGGGGAGATCACTCTGAATTAGTGCCACTGGATTTGCTCAGTGTAAGTAGATTAAGTCTTTCCTTCATATTTAGGACGGCGTTGGCAATTATTGTTTATGCGTTTTATCAGGCTCGTAATGAAAATCTATCCTCGCTTTCAAGATCCCAAGTTGAGATCATCCGCTGGGAAGAAACTTCAGACACTCTGCTGGAGCGCACGATTAAAGATGCACGCCTGGAAGAAATCAGAGTGCACAGAGGGATCACTTGGGGGGAAGTCTTTGATATTACAAAGCTGCTCAGCCGTTAAAATATTCATTTTAACACACACTGATTGCCCAGATTTGACACAAACAGCTCGGCTGTACAGTTTGATTTAGTTTCGGGACGCGCGTGGCTGTGGGGAGATATTATGCCATCATGTACTCGGTCCAGATCATTTCTATCTGCAAGACGGCCGCAAGAGATGTGCCTTGCCCTGATGTTACATCAATCATGTAAAAGGCAATCTCGCGCTTCTGCATCGAGCCATTTACACACAGAGCGTTCTCGGCGAAAAGACCTGAGAGAAGGACGTTACTGTTACGAGCACAGTACTCCGGTACTCGTGATTTACACTGCACCAGTGGGCACCGACTGCCCAAAGGTTCCCTGGACCAGAAGTCCTCACTTCAGAGTGCGTGGAATTCGTCCTCTCTGTGTTTCGGCACAGGTACGAGACGCTCTTCTTTCGATGAGGACTCGCCGTTTGACCTTCGCGCCAGGACACAAAACTTTCTTCGAAAACTCGTGTCGAAGTACAACTTCTTTGGTGCTCCCCTCACGCCATGAACTACAACAACCACGTTTTCGCCAAAGACTGCAGTGAAAATGTTGTGGACAAAAGAGAGAAGACTCGTACACGTCAGTGCAACAAAAGAAGTCAGTTTAAATTTCAGTGGGAAATTTCAGTCGCTATTGTCTGCAGCAGAATGTTCATATTGTTGAGCAGTTGGTGTCACGAACTTTGCAATGATACTGTCAGCCCAAGGAAGACCTGCATCTGCGAGAAAATTAGTTCATAAGACTCTCACAATATTCCATCCGACATAATCAGATGGATTCACGAAGCACGACCTTACGTATCACATTGCAAAATGTAATAAAAGTCCTGCTCAAGCTGAGTAAGTGACCTTCTGTGAACACTGAAAGCAATAAATCCCTCTCACGACAAAGTAACAAATTCACAGACTCATTTGAGGGATCTTGAAAAAAAGTTAACTTCCATCTGAAAACGTTCACAAATCAATTTTAACTTTATGAATGCCTGCAAAAATCCACACACCTGGATTTGGTCGTGTTCATGGCAACATCAAGTGCTATTATCTGAGTAGATACCACCTCGGGTGGGGACTCACAACACGCTGCATAAATTATCCACAGTTGAGCGTCCAAACGTTCCTGGAGGCTGGTTTTGAAACATGCACACACATACATATCTTAGGGGCAAAGCAAAATTGCGAACGACAACGCACACCACACACATGGAAATCGTATGCAAGCATGATACCCAAGCGAAACTGGCATAATATTCTCGTAAAAAGTCAGCCATTCACCAAATTGAAGAACGAGACACTAACGCAACAGATGCGCAGCAAGTGACGGTCATGTGAAGCGACTCTTGTCTTCCGGGAGCATCTGTTACACAGTGCATCGCACTTGATACGCTGTGCGCACTTGTACGAGTTGCTCCTTGGTGGCCAATCTGTGGGCAGAATCGGATCTGTTCTCTCGCAGCTTCCACAGATGAAGGAATATGATGGGGAGCTGGAGTTGGCACTAATGGCCTCGCTTCTGTTTTGCAGGCCGATGGTTGCGACGCGGGGAGTCGAAGACGCGCTGATTCAAGAGGACAGACCGAGTACCGATCCACGTCGGATACACGCGAAGGAAATCTCCGGAAAACTTCCGCCTCGGATCACCTACCTACGCGCTGGCAGCCTGTGTCACCGAGCAACTGATTGAAACAGATACGAAGGAGAGAAACTGGCATTATGTGATTGGAATAAATGCCTGCTGGCAAGGTAAGAGAAGCGGATTGGACCGGCGTAACGACAAGTGAATCAACTCCTCACTCACACAGCACAAATTGTGCTGGGAACTAATGCAGCGAAGCCCAATGTCACTGCAGAGACAGTTGGCCGCCCCGGGACTCCAACTCTGACCTCCTTCCGCTTTCCGTTTGACGTCTGCTGTCAGCGATGCACCAGCCACGCAGTCCTGTCGGCGGCCAGCCCGAGTCCACAGCCGAAAGCAACACCTGTGGCATTTCTGCACAACACGTCCTCAGAGCCAGTTACCGCATTAATAATACCTGTACTTGAAACTTACACGCAGTTTCCCACATGCGTAGAAGCCACACACAAGGATAAAGGACACCGGGGAATAAAGCACGGTCCGTCAACTCGACGGCTACTTGACATCAAATGTCTTAATGCGCCGTCGGATAGGAAAGCAAAGGCTGAGCTTGATTCAATTTACGATCCGGCCTTCGGATGGAGTGGCTTTACACGTTTCAAGATGCTCTCCAAGTGAATTGAGTACAAACGAGGAAATACTAATGGAGCTTTTATGTACCTCGCCACACTGAGCCCCACCAACAACCTTTGGAGTGCCATTCCTGCGAGTGCATTACCTTTCTGGGATTAGTTGGCGTCTAAGTGGAGTATTTGCCCGGTTGTCTTTCGGTCGACTGCAACTCGTCATAATGTGGAGTGTGCACACAACAGCCTCGAGGCAACAGCTCTGGCTCAGAGTGGAACTGCTCACGATGTGCAAGCGTTGTTGCGCCGTCAGGTGCGGCGGCGGCGGCGGCGGCGGCGGCGGCGCGGCAGGAGGAAGGCGGTGCCGCGCGCTGCTGTTGCTGCTGCTCACCCTCGTCCTGCAGCTGCTCGGCGGCGCCGCGGCGCACGACTGCGACGTCCTCGTCATGTTCAGCCTCAAAACAGCCCGGTGCAACGACAGGAACTTTCAGTCCGTCCCCAAAGACTTAGGTCGTGACATCAAGGTGCTTAGCTTCGAAGATAACGGCCTCACATATCTTGGAATGGACTATTTTGAAGAGTACCCAGCACTCCAGGAAATCTATTTTTCCAACAACCGAATTGACTCCATTGCCCCAGACGCATTCAGAGGATTACGCAACCTGCAGATTCTGGATCTGAGTGGGAATAAACTGACGACATTTCCCAAAGAAACATTCAAGCACCTTCGGTCGTGCCGAGACGTGAACTTCAAAGGCAACCCGATCAAATACATTCTTGAAGACGACTTAAAGTACCTGCCCAATCTTGAAGTCATCAGCTTTGAAAATAACTGGCTTGAAAGGATCCACCCAAAATCCTTCAGCGGACTGGAACGGCTGGAGGAAATTAATTTGGTCAACAACGAGCTCACGTCTCTGAGCTCCCACATGGAAAAAGAACTTCCTGCCAGCCTCAAGTTTTTTCGCTTGTACCAAAACCCATGGAACTGCGACTGCAACCTGCGCTGGTTGCGCCAGTGGATTGCCAGCACCAAGGTGAACTGGGACTTCGGAACCACCATTCCGCACACACCCGCGTGCTCGACCCCTGAAATACTGAGGGGCATCAACTGGAAGCACCTGGAGCCCGAGAAGTTTGCATGTGGCAGCAAAATTCTCACAAACGGCAGTGCCACCATAGAAATGGAAGTGGGCCAAAATGTGACAGTGGACTGCACCATCATGTCTGGGGATCCAGCCCCCACGGTGCATTGGATGAAAGGCCAGGAGGGAATCCCTTTGGATTCCCCCAAGTACTCAATGAGTACAGTGACAGAACCCGAGCTTCGAAGCTCGCTGACCATCTGGAAAGTCAACCTTTCAGACCAAGGGGACTACAAATGTGTCGCCAAGAATCCGGTTGGTGAGTCCGAAGTGACGTTCAAACTGTGGTTCCGAGGCGCCGACGTGGAGACGGCCGAGAGTCACGACCGCATCCTCGGGGTCCGCAAGGAGGTTATCTTGGGCATTGCAGTCGCCCTCGCAGTGCTCATACTTATTCTGGTCATTTGCTGTGTGTATGGTTTTCGGAAAAGAGACCGAAGAAACCATGCCTATAAAGTGAGGGATTATAAAAAGCCGACCAAGAATAAGAGGGATAAAAAGCACAAGATGAAGCACATTGACTTGAAGGGTGAAAAATCTCATCCCAACGTGACCACGGAGCTGCTCGGTGACAAGAAACAAGAGCAGAAAGAAATGACGCTAAGCGAAATAAAGGAGAAACAAAACGGGGATTTCAAAATGAAAATCTTCGCGTACCATGACCAGGGCAGCAAAAGAGCCCAGGATCGGGCGCCAGCCGAGCATTCTCTCATCACGGTCGGAGAGAAGGAGACGGAGCCGCTGTGCGATAAGAAGGTGCTGCGGGTGGTGAGTGATGACTCGCACGAGACGACGCCTGACCTGCTGCGCAATGATTACCCCAAGTGCGAGTCGCCGGTCGACAAGCAGTCGCCGAACGCGCGCGACGATAACTCTGGCGACGAGGGCTACAGGTCGCTCAATGGGTCCGGCTCGAGCAGCAAGGACGAGAAGGAGCGGCCTCCTCCGCTCAAGGAGCCGCCGCCGCCACAGCCGCCGCTCACTGAACTCAACACCAGCTCCAGCTCCGCCTCCTCTCAGTCCGCTAAAAGCGAAAAGTCCAAGTCGGAAAAGAGGGTGGACTTCGCGGACGGAGTCACGTCCATTGACGACGTGTTGACCAGTTCGGTAGTGTCCTCCCTGGCTTCAAGCCCAACCAAGGGAAGGAAGGAAACAAGTTTTGACAGTGCAACGTTGCCCTCTGCTATGAAACACGCCACTGCAACAAAGCAAACCAGTCTGGAGACTGCGACGCTCGGAAGGCCCAGCAGGCAGAGCAGTGTGGACAGCAGTGTTTCAAGAGACAGCGGGTTGTCAGACCGATATGGGCCGATTCCCGCTCGGCAGGGTGGGGGCAGGAGCCCCTACGTCTCACACACTCTGCCCAGACAACCCAGCGGCAGCAGACAGTCGTCCACCACCGCGAGCCCCAGGGTCGTGCACGGACACGTCCCCAAACAGAGCTCGGTGAGCAGCGGCGGCAGCGGCGGCGCCACCTCCCCGACCCGCGCGCAGCTGCATCACATGCTGAAGTCCTACCAATCGAGTCCGACTCGAGTCGGCAAGTCGGGGGCCGCGGGGGTCGGAGGCAGCAGCCCCATCTACTCAGACTCTTCTTACCACAACGTGCCTGCTCCCATCAAGATTAGTACCAAGGATGTACCGCAGACTTACACCACGAAAGAAGGAAGAACTTTGGTTATTCCGCCTCCGCCGCCGCCTCCTCAGATCGCCACACGGACGCTGGGGCGGAGACTGCCCATCCCACCGCCCCCGGCTCCACCGCAGGCCGGCGGGCCACACAGGCTGCTCAGCCCGCAGCCCCCGAAGAAGCCACCGCGTATGTTCTCTTCCCTCTACGACTTCCAGACTGCGAGTGGTTCAGTGTCGGATTCCGACGAGGTTCCGGAGCCAATGCCCAAGGTGGGCGAGAAGACAGAATTCGGAACGTGCGTCTAGGTGTGTTCAAGACACGTGCATTTCATTACCTGACTCCTGCGTGATGCAACGGCGTCAGAGGCTCTCAATGTTGAAATTTGCGTTCAGTTTAGTTCACTTGTTCAAGCTTGAATACCAAAGATTTGGTTGCATTTATCTAAAGTTCAGATGCTTCATTTCATCTTGTCAGTACAACCTCAACAAATAAAACTTGAGCAAAAACGGGACAGAAGCGCGAACTTGATGATGTGAGAGTTCATACCTGCGACAGTATTAGGTAATGTTGTCACCTCACAAAACAAGAATGACCAAACTCAGATGAAACCGTGAGCACACCAGCTACGTACTTCATGCCACCGGAGAGAACATTCGAAAGTTCGAACAGATTCAAAACGACAAAACCAGAATGAAACAGACCTCTGTGTTTCATTTGTTCAAAAGTGCACTCGATCTGGCAACAAAAACTTCACAAATTACCGGGCTTCGGTGTTCTATCCCTTTTGAAGGTGACCTGTGATGCCAAACTGTGTAGAACAAGAATTGAACACAGGCGCTTCTCCAAGCTTCACGGACTGTTGTTGGTATTGGGGGGGGGGGCTGAGGGAGACCAAAATGGTCCTTGCAACAGTGGGGTGGGGTAGGCGTGATGCGCGACGCGCCTGTGGAAAAAATGTAAACCAACGGGAACAAAACGAAAAGCCTTTTAACGACAAAATTATCATTGCATTCATGGTGTGCTTTGCGACTTTGCTTTTGAGTTCAGCTGAGAAATTCAGTGCTGCACCTGCTTCAAGGCCTGTGACTGAAGGCCCAATTTCTTTGCCTGAAGTGATACTTTTTGTGTACAAATGAAACAAGGCTGTGCTCAGCGCGCTGAAAACGAGCGCAAAGGCATTCTGTGCGGGTCAAAAGCTTGCACTTGGTTTTCAAAGGTCTGCTTTCAAAGGGAAGCGTCGTGGCAAATAGAGATCAGCGTCTCCACCGCTTGTGACTGACAGGTACGACACAGCTTCTCAGTCTCCAGATTTTCTGACTCCAAATTCTCAGGGTGGCCCAAACATGACACTCCTAAAATGACGGGTTGGCAAGTCGCTAATCCATTCACGTGACGTAAATTCAAAGCTGTAGACAGGATCACAAACAACCCTGCCACTTGTAAAGAAAACGGATACGTGTCGTGATGCTTTCCGCTGAGGGAAGAATTCACACTGAGATTAGTTGTGTGTCTCACAATTGCTGCGTTGATATTGTCAGTTCTGTACAAATTCATGGTGTACAACACAGTGGCATTGATGTCCGATCGATTCAGCTTGAAAGAAACTCGCGATGCGATGAAATGTGATGCGTGCAGGTGATGCCACCAAAACACTTCCGCGGAATGGAGAAGTGCGTCAAGAAGAGCTGTTTTCCACTGTTCTCTGCATGACGAGTGCAGGAAATGAAACGAAACAGTGGACAAAACTTGGAAAGGCAACTTTGTCAGTGAAGCCCGTTTGGCAGTTTTTAAGTGCGAGGACGCATTGAATCTCTTCTTTTCTTGACCAAAACGTTTCTGTTCCGTTGTGTTCTGGGCAACACCTTCAGACCACATCAGATCAGTGTGATGTGAACAGCAAGACACAAGAGGCTGGTGTCCATGTCGTCAGCGGTTCACTTTGACGCGTGCATTCGTTTCGATTCTTGAGACAGTTTTTGGATGACCGTGTTTTTGTGCTCGTATCTATATTTTTAACAGCTTGGAAACGGAATAAAACTGTGCAGAAACTGAAAGTTGCTCCTTTCTTCGTTCATTTTCTTTTCGCTACTTGTCACTACTTGTCAGATAAACATCAGAAGTTGGTCGTCCGGCACCTGTCGTCTTTCTGGGCGGTTGTCGCAACATTTGTCACCAAATTCTCCGTTTGACCAGGTCGAAGAAACCCAACGGTTGCAGGCTTGGGGTCTCGCGTACAGATAAGACAATGCACCTGTCCCGTAGTTTTATAGCGCACAGTGTACTTCACTGGAAATTGGTCTTGCGTGTCTGGGGTTGTGGAATTGTACCTCACCAAAGGAAACAAAGCAGCACTGAGGTCTGAAACTGTATCGGCATGTATCTCCCACCCACAACAGATATCCATTTCCTTTTATGTCTAATAGCAAAGCTAAACACTGCTCCCTAACAGACAACATTTATTTTTTCTCACGCAAGGAAACAATTCGTTTTGAGAGCACCAAGATGAAAGCAAATGCGGCGTGAAAGCGCAGTTGTCGACGACCTCGGGTCCACTTCACCCAAGCAAACTTTGCGGGGCAAATGGATTCACCTCAGAACCGCTTTGAGAAGACAGACATCTGAGAGACCACGCAGATGTTCCAAGTCTTTATTTTCTTGCCCAAGCCAACCACACGACAACCCTATCCACCAAGCTGGGCACCCCCCATACTCGCATAAAAGCACAAACGAAGAAGGGCACCTGACTGACTTTGGAACGTCCACCAAGAACACTTGGCTAATTGGCACCATTTCTCACAGCGATCAACCTGCGACTCTTCCCAAGAACGTCTCGAACTTGGGCTCAAGTTTTGCCCCGTTGTTGTGAATTCGTTCAAGGGATAAATCTGCATTCTTCCCCGATTGATTTAGTTCGCGGCAGAAACAAAGCATCTGTCTTCATATCAGGAATGTTCTTCGAGTGCAACAAGAAATGTGAAAACCTTTTAAACTGCCAATTCAGCAAAACTGATGATGGAAACAGGGTGAAATAAAGCCTTGTTTAAAAGCTCGTGTGTGTCCCAAGCTCACGCCACATGTTGAAAGTGATTTCTCCTTTGCTGAATCTGCCACTCCTTCGCATTGCAGCTCATCGATCATCTTCGTATTGACAACCGCCCTGTTTGCTATGCATCGCTGTGGCATCATAAAGACCTGTAGAATAAACAATTTCCTGATTCGGCAATAAACGCTGCTGAACGCAAAGCTCCAAACCCAAACCCCGACACCTTTGTCGGCGCCTTTCTTGACCCTGGCTGTGTTTGAAGCAAAAGATTGTGCGAACGTTCACGGGGGTACCAATCGCGTGCTCGCAAAGGCAGTGTCCTTGTGACAACGCGTGGTCCAAAATGTTTTGGACTGTCTTGCTTTCAGGAACGCCAGAGTGCAGCTCACCCATACAGAATATTCAGCACTCCGGTTTGGCCTCAAAAGGTCCTCAAATCACGTGACCTGAAATGACGAGGGCCACAACCAAGCGTGGAGGTGAGTACCGGCAACCAATCGCGAACACCAAGAACGGAGCGGACCGCGCCAAAAAATAGTCTCTGTACTTGGTTTGGTTCTCTTGTATCAATGAGACAAAACGTGAAGACTGAGATTTCCCATGGCAATCTCAAGAACTTGAGTTGACCCGAATTTTGTCAGGATGTTATTTTGTGTCCTCAAATCTCTATTCTGATTCCAAAATTGTGAACTTGTGTTCATTCCAGTTCAATGACTGAAACCGGCTTCTTTCTCGTTGGCTTCAGAAAGAACGCAAGTTCCTCGATCAGGGAATTTCAATGGCAGCCAGAACGGCATGAATAACAAAACACATGTCCACAGGTACAAAAAAGGAACAACATGAATCAAGCTCCACGTGTGTGTGTCTGTGATTGAAGCAGTTAGAGGTGATATGCATTTTTTTTCCTTCACACAATCGACCACTGACAATGCATAAAATTGACAATAAATCATGGGCTAATGTGGCCCTGCACCTGACATCAGGCCATTCAATTTATCGACATTTAACCCCAAAATATAAGAAACTACACACGCCTGCCTCGTATATCAAACTGCAATACACTAAATGGTGCGCCATAATAAACACAATCCATTCTTTGAATGTGCTGTACTGTTGCTGAAATAAATGTTATGGGTCCACTTGGTGTGATGATGAATATGAAATGCAAGATGCACTTGAAATGCATAATGCAGACTTCCTGCATGAGACGACAGTGGTCGGAAAGTGTAGCCACAAGAAGCAAGGACATCAACCCCATCTCTTAATCCTCTGATATTTTTCTTGCTCACTGCTCGCTTGTCAGACATCATAAGCAATCACATCCAGCAGTACGAGCAGTGGAATAATGCAGTTACGATGCCATTGTATCCACAAGTGACAGCAACAAGCTTTGCCCGCAAAAGCTATTGACAATACTTGATTCGCCTTATGTCCACACAATACAAGGCAAAATTGCCTTTGAATTTCATCAGTCGAATCTCGAGTAAAAAAGAGATTGCCTTGGTGGGAACTGTATTTATACTTCTTATTTACAGCTGATGCTGGCATCAATTTGGCCTTGCGGCCCTTACATCAGGAAAAGAGCACAGGTCTTCACATGCTGTTCTTCCTTCCACACACAGCCTCAGCAAAATTCACACAGATCCACACAAACGTACTCGCTCGTACCGTCCGAGACCTGCCATGTGACGGGGGACATTTCTTCACGAAGGCACCACTGAAACAAAGAGCGACAGCTGTGCCTCAAGATACGATCAAATATTTATTGTTTTTACTGACAGAACGCGGCGACACATGGAGCCCCAGAAGTGGAATCACAGCCTTTTGCTGCCGAGCAGATTCGAAAATGTCTTCAAATTAGTTTCCACCGTCTATCAAAACCGAATGGAGAGTCAGAAAAAGCTGGTGCCCGATCCCCAACAGTTAGTCCCAGCCTGGACCTGAGACTTGACCATGACAGTGAACAAGAAAAGCACAAGTGAGCTGCGTTGCCGAATCAAAGTTGAACGTGATGTTCCGTTCACATCTTTCTCTCATATCCAGATCAGCCGCAAGAAACATCAGCCTGTTTTTATCCGATGTGGGAGTGACGAACTCTCAGGATGATACAAGTGACTGGTGAAAACAAAAATCTCTCGAAAGTATGAGATTACATCAATTTACTGAGCACAGATTTAGTTTGCCACAAGGATTCGACAGCGAATCTCCGCGCATCCATTTTATTGTCAAAGGAAAATATTGCATTAACACAGTCGTGGCAAGTGTGGAGAGAACACAAAAGCCCCTCGTGAATCCTGTAGAAAATCCAGGCGAAGACTTGCAGCACCGTTGGCACTGGATGCCTTCAGCGTTGAGCTTATGCGATCACTTTTGTATTCTCAAGATTCATCTGTTCAAGGCCAACTGTGAATAACATGGCTGTGTGGAGGCTTTACAAAAGTGAAAACGTGGATGTGGTGTTCGTTAGGTGCGGCTTTCTTCAGCTGCCGGAAGCCAGTCCGTGCTGCACTGAAGTCCCAACACTGAGTTCAGTGAAACGACAAAACAGAGCAGGGCGTCTTCACGTGAAGCACCAACGTGCAGTTCAGACCCAAATCAGGTTTGCAGCTTCGGGCTTTATCAATTCACCCTTCTGCACAATGTTTCCTGTTTCTTTGCGACCTGATTAAATTGAGATTTCAGACATGAAGTGTTGCGGCGCTGAGGCGGCCTCCTCCGCTGCTACTTACCACACTGTGCGATCAGTCAAATTGGATTCCCCTGTCTGGACAGAATGAACAAATACTTGAATACTCATCTGGGATGCAATCCTATCTTTTTTCTGCTTTTCGTCAGCTTTAAGTCACAGCACATCGTGCAGGCTACGACCCCTTCCGGATACCCAATGATAGTAATCCCGCTGAAATGGCTTCCCCTCATGCACCTCGCAAAGTAACTGTTATCTGAGGAACATAAGCCTTGTCGTCAGTTCGAGAGATACGCGACCAAAAATGTACAAGCGTGTTTGCGCACAAAAGTGATTTGTTTTTGACAACTTTGCGACAGACAGACAGACAGACAGACAGACAGACAGACAGACAGACACACACACACACACACACACACACACACACACACACACACACACACACACCAGTCCTGCAGTTTTCGATGCATCTGGTCAACAAAAGAAGAAAATTAGGTCTTTACACCAGTACAACAAGACACATGACCCCCTACACACGTGTGATCACAGGCAAGCACAGCTTCTGTTTGTATTTCTTTGCGTCTTTTGGCAACAAATTTGGAACAATCTATCATCCTGATATGACAATAGCGTATTTCCGTCGGATAATTTGGAGAGCATGTCCACCTGTCAGAAGCTGCACGGCCATTGTCCCGATTCATCATTTACGCCGCTCTGTCTAAACGAGGCAGAAACGTGCGCACGAAATCGTTGCTTTGTCGCAATTTTGTCTTCGGGCCACCAGCAGAACTTTGAGAAGAACGTGCTCCAGTGTATCGAAGTCTAAGGCCAAAAATGTCTGACACGTCAAGGTCAAATTGAACCGGTATTTTTGCAGCTTACTGAGTGACTTTTCATTTGCACAGGCTCATCAGAAAGAACACATTCATCTGCATAAAAATTCCTCTTGTGGGGTCCATCAAAAAGGGTTATTTATGGTTTTCCCCACCAAGGGGCTTCTTGGGTAAAATTCAAAAGTGAGGGGTCCGTCAAAGAGACTTTTTCTATGAACCCTTGATATACATTTTTTTTGGTCAGGTAAGTGAGAATTGGCAGAATCAGACGTTCTTCAACGAATCCACGATCGGTGGTCCCTGTCTGCAGACCAATGAATGCAATTGGAGCAGTGAAACTTGGATCGACTCACTGCGGGTTGAACACACGTCATGTCGCAGCAGCTGCAGGGTGAAATTCAGTGTGCACGGGACAAAACCCACTTCCGGTTTCACATCGAACTCAACGAGAATTCTCCCCATGCTGTAACAACTGCACTTCCTCCACAAGTGAAGCAATTTTCGGACTCTCAACAGCAACCACGTTCGTACGAGTATTGTACACTTCATTTCAACATTTGACAACATTGCAGATGCCTGTCGAGAAAAACCAACAAGTCGTTTGAGGAAGCGACTTAAAAATCTCAGACACGCGCAAGTCTCACAGGAGGAACATGGGAGAAAGTGACAGTAATTGATCCAAATTTCATACTGCCAAGTCTCTCCATTTTAATTATTTAGCCAGTGCAAGGAATTCAAGCGCGCTCCACGAGACTTCCAGCGCAGACCTGCGACGCGTTGAATCGCGTTTGATTTGCAGTGTCAGGGCAACTGGCGCAGTTGGCGCAGTGCGAGTCGCGGCAAACAGGCAAATGAACTGCAACCCAACAGACATGAACGCTCAGTAAATCTGCCTTCTTTGCCGCGACTTGAGGTCAGGATTTGCGTATCGCAACGTGGTCACAGCATCACTGCTAAATTTCTGTCTTGACAACCCTTGATTACGAGTACAGACAACCAGCCTCATCGTGTGCGTACGAGCGAGCCCGGTGGGTACAGCTCGATCGGTGCGCAGCCACCGTCGTATTCTGCAACTCGATCTGGCGTCAGAGGTCAGTTCTTTTTGGAAATCTCAATGTAAAACCACGAAACCATGCCAATGTTGTCAAACAAATGTGTGCACACAAACCACCTGAATCTATCATCCGTTCTTCTGACCACAACCAGAGAAACATTCTCTTTGCACCCAATTTTGTGCTTCAAATGCACATGAGACTGAAAAGAAAGTGAGCGAACTTTTGGACAAGTTGAGTGTTGTGTATGGGACTTCTTAATAAGGACTCCTTTGTCTCGAGACATAACGGCCACTTGGACGTGTGACAGGTAGAATCTACTGTCCTTCCACTCTCACCCTACTCAGAATAAAACAAAGCTGTGGTCGTCAATTGTCCGGTCCGTTGGCAGGAATGAGTTCCGTGAGAGGCACCTCACACACATTACCATGTCAGTCAAGACTTCAGACAGATTCCTACCAGTGACACATATGGCATTTCGGTATGTGGTTTCAGGGCTTTATCATATCAATTAATTAGAACATTATCAGGCGCCTCGATCACAGACAGGCAAGTGCAGTCGCCTCATATGCATCTGTTGATGGAAATGACTGAGCACGATGAGGATAACCTTCTCATTTGTGTACTAATTGCACGTTCATTGTTCCCTGCACTCTAATCCACTCAACTCTGTGTCAGCGTCATCCGAAACACACTGTCTTTCCAGGATTACTTCTGCTGAATTATTGCATTTCCTGAATGATGGCGCAGCGACGAAGATAAAGCGCTTGCGCACGCTTGTATGCTCAATGCAATCAAACTCTGAGGTTGAGTTCTTTCCAACAAAAAGCACCCAAAGAATCCACCAAGTGAACTGTTCCTGTGACGCTCCTGCAGCAGTCCAGTCTGGATTGAGCTTTGAAACAACTGCTACTGCCATGGGGACGCGACTTGGTCTGAAAAGCCAAACAACCGAGTTTGGGGAAGCATGTTGCACGCTGAAGCGAGCCCAACGTCTGAAAGGAGAACGTGACAGTAGAGCTGCCCGTCGAGTAGACAGTGGCCTTCATGTCATTTTTCTCACAAACCTTATCCCAACTGAGATATCTCCCCAACCGACTGACAACTGACCGTACAAAGAACACCTGAAGATGGTTTGCGGCTGCACAACTGGTATCTCCACTAGGCGACGGAGACCTTTTCCCCACTGCAAACTGACAGGCTGGACTCAAGCCGGGAAACAAGCTGCACAATGGTCTTGTCCATGCAAGAGCCGTGCATGCACACACCAGACACAAAACAGAACCGAAAGAAATGAGATTGACATGAACATCTTGTCATTTTCAGGCACGAAACAAAAAACTCCAGAGCGACACTTTGTGTGAGAGAAAAAATGGACCACGCACGCAGTTCAACAATGTCTTCTCTCTCACATCAAAAGCAAATCAGGTACAAGGCATTAACATCACGGAAGGAAACGGAAAACACGTTCTCTGATCCCGAAAATTTCTAATCATTCATTGTGCGAAGGAAGCCCCATAAATCTTGTAATCAACCTTTGAAGTCGGCCGCAGACATGGTCATGAGGAGACTGATTAAGTTCGAGAGATATTTACGTTCATTACTGCACAGAAGTTATGTGCCTCAAAGGCAATTTGTGTGATGTCAAACATGGCACTCCCTGTGGTCAGGCTTCCACATGGAAATGAACAGTTAGCTGTTTGCTGCTCCCACATTAGTTTAAAAATATCTGGTGATTTTTGAAGGACACAGAGACACGAATGTGATGGACTTTGTCGCCAAGATGCATACCACGCATCATTCTTTCTTGCCTTTTGGCTTTGACAACTCTTTCTCAAAGAGGAAGTGAGCCTCGCACAAAACAGGAAGGTCAATGTTCCCAGATGAGTTCCAAGATGAGTCGTTTGAGTGCGAAAAGGTTGTCAAAAGAAAGAAATTCTGGTCTTTTCGTTGAGTCATTTGCATCACAAGCATCGCAGGCCTGAACTCCACAGTGTTACCTGTCTTGGCACAAACCCATTGCAACCCCTCGCACCCAACAGGTTTTCCACCGAAGTCACACAAGCTGCGCATTCTTAGAGGTGGACACTTTTTGTTTCCGGTGGCCTGCAGCAGGTATGACATGATGACATCAGGAGAGAGAGAGAGAGAGAGAGAGAGAGAGAGAGATAGAGAGACAGAGAGAGAGGAGAGACAGACAGACAGAGACAGAGAGAGATCCAGAATTGTTTGGGGGAGAGTGAGCAAAAGAAACCAAACATTGCGTCGGGGCATTCCGTTCACTTTCTCGCAACTCCAAGTTCTTGGTCCATCTGTGTTTGCGAAGTTTGGTCTGGTAACTGTTTCTGACACGAATAATGAATCACATAGACCTGGCGTGTCTTATTCCGCACCAAAGTAGCGATAGCTTTTCATTAGGCTTGTTTGAGCGCAGCGGCTTGGTCAGTTTGTGCGTTGAGCGGTATATTGTTGAGTCGCAGTCTCCAGTAACAGGTTCAATCACGGACCAACGGTGGATCGAGGAGCACCGCCTGATGGGCAACAAACTCGAAGGTATTAAGTCTGACAATGATGAATGTGGCTTTCGTGATGTCTGTTCTGGAAGCAAGTGTTTCTTGCTGAACGCTTGAGCACGAAGCTTTCTTTTGGAAACAAATTTGTTTTGGACCACAGACCAAAGGTTACCTGCAGGAACCGCAGCAGCAGAACGACTGGGTGCATGGTTTCTGATTCCCAAAGCAAACCTGTGCGCTGCATGGATAACCCTGAACCTGAAAATTTGCTCTCCTTGTCAAAGTTGTTGTTACTTATTGCCACGTAAACTGCAGATTAAGCTATCGATATTCGTTTGGTGTCAACTTTTTTGCACAAAGTCGCGTGTGGTGGGAATGGTCGACGCAGAACAAGAACTTGTAAACCTAACATCAGCAAAACTATCGTTTCTGCATGCACCCACACCATGCACTCATAAATTTCTAAAGACGGGACCATTACAGATAATTAGTAGCAGCTTTGTCAATAGATTTACGTTGGATATGTAGCATTAGTGGCTTTAATGAATTCGTGCAGTTTGATTTGAAACGCGCTGCTTTTAATCAGCAGCGTCATCCATTAAAGACCACGTTGTCTCATGGAAAGCGACTTTAAGCCCCTCTCCGTGAGAGTTTGTCACACCGACTAACTTTTGTCATTTTTATCTTCTTCTTGGATGCAAAATGAAGCACCAAATGAGCTCATTCCACGCAGCTGCTTCACACATTCACAAGAGAATATCTGCCTTTGAAGCTTCTTGCAGCAGAAAAGAAGAGAGGTCGCTCGACGAATGGTCAACTTTGCAGCAGTCTTGAGGGCAGATCTGCCAGCTCGGCAACGCACAAAGGAAGTTCCATGCAAAAACAACACAAACTGAGCTCGAGGCGGAGATCGTTTGTCCTGGCATTTCAAAATCCTCCAGGCAAGAGTATCGTGCTTTTGGTATCGGCAGCGAGACAGAAAAGCTCCGACATGCAGACAAGACGGTGAACCAGAAGGCTTTGCAGTCCGCCTGAACTGTCCGCTGTTCGCGTCACGACTGGACTAATAATGTCCCGGCGGACAAACATATTGCAGGAAATTGAAGCAAATGTTTTGATGCTGTGATTTTCTGAATTGCGAAACATTTCATAAGCCTTTTCGCAAATTGCTTTTTACGCAGATGCACAGAAACTGCCAGCACTGATGTCACAATCATCCCTCACTAAATGCCTCAAAGTGAAGGTTTTATTGCAACGAAAGGAAGAAATATGCACTCATTGCTTTCCAGCTTGATAATGGCCAAACAGATTTCACGCGATCTTTACGCCTTCTGCGTCGAACTTGAACAGTCACACCTTTTGCCCGAAACACAACACACCTCTTGTTTGTGCCTCTGTTTTGTCTTTTTGGCTTACGTTTCTGAATATTTAATGCAAAATGTGGCCAACAAATTTCCATAATTTGCCGACAATGGGAAGAATACTCGTACATGTCAATTTTGTTTCGGTCTCATGCACTCGTTTTGACAACAGAAAACAAAATCACGATTCAAAAGCTGTGAGTATTTCTGTTTTGACAAGTCACCACTTTGGCCACTCCTTATGAGAAATCAATTTGTATCCAGGCAAAGTCTAAATATAATTTCTTGTGTACATTTTGCAGATTCCATGCTGGCTTTTGATTTTTGCCACAGGGTGTACCTGGGGACCTACAGGTTGAATTATGCAGTTGGAGCTCCAGCTTCTCTCTGCGAATACAGGTTTATTCCGAGTCATTAGCTTTCTGCTATAAATCAGTAACCTGTTCACACAAACACAGCATTGAACTGTGGCAACCCTGATGAACTCGTGTTCGTGACACAAAGAGCACTTTCAAAACGCAGTTCACAGCAAATGCAAAATTGTCATCTTTCAAAAGCGAAGTGTCAATGTGTTTCCTCGGACGTTTTTCTCACAAAGTGGAACAAACACGAAGAACCTTACAGGTAAACTGGTGCTTGTGCTTGGCGAAGAAAGTTGAGAATCTCCGACAAGTTCTGCAAGCCATCTTTGCAGCCAAACCTGAACTTTCCCCCAACCCCGCCAAAAGAAACAAAATACATGTAACCACAATACCGAGAACAGAGAAATAATCTTCGTGACAATTTTTTTTCTTTTTTTTTGCAGCCCGAAATGTAAGTTTTTCTTTCAACTGTGTGGGCTTTCTTTTCAGCCCGAAGCTTTGAGATAATTGTTTTGCATGTCGTGAGTTTTCAGTCGCGGACTATTGTTGTCAGTATGTGTTTGTCTGTGAGAGTGTGACCCAGGCCAGGACCCCCCCTGTGAACATTAGTTATGCTCATGCCAGGGCATGGCACACATGGTCTGGGAAATAGCATAAGTATCATTGTGCAATGTCTTATTTGGGAAGAGCACTTGGTGGCTCACTGAAAATGCCATTGGAGCGAAGATGTTGCATCCCCCCATGGATAGACTGAATAGACATTTGAGCTGAAGTCCTGCTATGTAGGGCTGAATGCAGTGTCTCAAATGCAATCTCCTGTGGCCAATGTTATTGTTCTGGCATCTCAGGCAAGATATCCCATCCTTTCCTGTCCCATCCATCCCTCCTGCCCCCATGGATAGTACAAAAGAGATATTTGGGCTGAGGTCCTGCATGTAGGGCTGAATAGTGTCTCAAATGCAATTTCTTGTGGCCCATCCATCCCCCCTGCAGAAAGCACAGCAGGGATATTTGGGCTGAGGTCCTGCATGTGGGACTGAATACAGTGTCTCAAATGCAATCTCCTATGGCCAATGTAAAAAAGCATCTCAGGCAAGATGTTCTGTCCTATCCTGTTCCATCCATTCCCCACATGGACAAAACTGAAATGGTCATATCTCAGCTTCTAATTGAGATAGAGCCTTGATATTTTATCCATATGAAAGGTTTTTTCAAAGCACTTTCAGGATTTTGCAATTTTGTTGCAATGGTAATATTTCTCTGGCAATCATAAGTGCAAAAAGTCAAAAAATTAGGAAATGGCTGTTTTATTCAGGTCAAAACAGGATTTTCAGTGTTCATTGCTTTTCTGATTGACTGCCAAAACAGAAGGAAGGGGGGCATCACACCTCCAGTTGCCTTAAGCACCACATCTCTTGTTTCAATTGTGGCAATCAAGGAGGCAACATCTCTCTCTTCACATTCTGATTGGCTGAGGCAATATTTCCTTGAGGGGTACTGAAAGAATTCTTGATGTTTGTGAGTCAACAGGGAGGTACTGATGGTTTTGTGAGGACTAAAGTGCATGGTATGGGCTCTTACAGACCAAAGAGCATGGTATGGGCTCTTCCAGACTAAACAGGAGGGAAGACACAAATTTCAAGGGGTGCTGAAGGATTTTGGTGCTTGTGAGTCAACAGGGAGGTACTGATGATTTCTTATGGACTAAACAGCACTGTATGGGCTCTTACAGTTTGACAGCATGGTACAGGCTCTTACAGACTAAACAGCATGGTAAACGCAATTTCTGTGACAAATGCCCTCTCAGGCATACTCATCTGTTTGTTTCTTGCGTGTTCATTTGTTTCAGAACATGACAACTCTTGAAAGCCTGAAGATTTTCCTTTCCCCTTTTCAAGGTATATTGTGTACAGGTACATTCAGGTCAAGTTTAATTTATGGCCAAAGCAGCCTTCATACACTAGCAGCCATCTTGGTTTCTTGTTTATTGTTTGGGTCCATAACTGTGGCATTTATGTGTGGAATTACTCCAAAAAATAAATACAAGTTTTTTGTCTCATGACCTGATTCATATTGAATGTTTTTTGCATGAGTTGTTCTGAGCCAAGGAAATGGCTTCAGTAGGGCACTCAATGAATGTTTTTGCTAATTTTTGACGTTGTTTGACCCTCAAACATCAGTGTCAAACAAGTGGTGGGGTGGAGGGGGTCACACAACATTGATGTTGTCTGAAGGTCATTTTACCCCTCCTGGAGTCAAACAACAAGAACCTCACCAATGAATATCATGAAGGCTGATGTCGGGTGTCAACATGGACCACACCGATGGATGGTATGAAGGTTGGATGACCCTCTGGTGCCTGTGCCACACCATAGTGCTTGCAATGCTGCTTTTTTGCGATCAGAGACTGGTTGAGGCAGCGGATGACACACTGATCAGCTGTGAAATCATTCTGACTACCTGCTGTTCTCAAAGTTTCTGCTCCCAAAAAGGAATGCTGAAAAGCCACTGCGAACTTGTATCCCTTCGACACTGCCCGAAGTTGATACGAGCGAGGTTCAGAATACCGGCACGTGAATCGGTCGGCGTTGGAGATAGAACACCAATTTTCTGTGTGGTCTTGACATTTGATGTCAGAACTTCACGTGAAAAGGAAAAAAGACACCAAAACAAAAACGTGTGGGTGTGAGTCAAAGATCACGCTTTTGGTGCAATCCATACACCGAGTGCAAGAAGTTTGCTGACTGAGGAAGCCTAATTTTTCTTCCTCAATTACTCTTCAACCTGGACAAGAATATTGCAGGTTGTCATCTTGACATTTCACCAGAAAAGATGACAAAGAGCTTTCTTTCTCTTGCAAGACTGACAAAAAAAAGACCCGTGACACAAGATGTTGTGTTGCAATATTTTTTTCTCTCCTTCTTTTTTTTCTTTTTTTTTTGCACATTGCCAAAATAAAGAGAAATGGTGCGTTGTTCTTCTGTTCTTTTGTGATTCTTTCCTCTCATTGCAACAGCCTGGCAGCCAACATTTGGTGAAGAACAACAGACTGAACGTTGACCTTGTCGCCTTCATTTGAAGATAGACATTTGTTGGTTCGGTTGAGAACTTCAATTTTGGCACGTTTCTCAAAAGCGCTTCTTCTCAGGATCAAGCGAACAAACCCAAAGAGAGCCACGGTATGTTTTTTTTTCTGTTCGACCTACAGAAAGCACTGAAACAGCTTCCTTTGTTTGAAGTTGCGTCTGTTTTCAGATGCGTTGGTGTGTATCCGCTTCCTGGATTCACATTTCTCGAGATCAGACCACCTCCAAAAGGGTTGGACCATCATTCTTAATCCCCTGGAAATGACAGAAACCCAAACAACATCGCTTGAAAAGTGCCATTTCACGTGGAAATTTCCCACTGAAAACAACAGCTTCACGTTTTGAAAACGAAAGAGCAATTCTCCATAAATGCGCATCAATTTTGATTAATTGAGAAATTCTGAACATTTAGTAGCTTTCATCAAAATGCGGAAAGAACTGTTGTCTGCCAGTAAATCTCGATCATTCCAAAGTGTGTTACACTGTCTTGACAACCCAGTTCTCCGAAAATGTCATACAACTTCGAAAAACGCACCCTGAACAGCAATAAGCCTCTGTAAAGACGCGATTGTGGTAACTGATCGGCCTTCCGACATGCTTTTCAAGCTGCCACGCCACACGAGCTGAAGATCACTTAATTCATCGTGGCCTTTGGGACGGACTTCAGACGGATTGTGAGAACGAGCTGCCAGCTGAACGTGAACCTGCAGAATGCTGAAGCTCTCCACTTTTCTGGAAGCATTGCTGATCACATCATTCGATGGGGTGCTTAATCTGAGCCTGTTGCAGCATGAAACGTGGACTCAGCTGCTGCCGCGGACCCCGCACAATCTTAAAGAACAGGTCGAAATGGGTTTACAAATATCGAATCCACAGACTGTCCAATCTGACGTTCAAAAGTCCGCTTCACTGCGTGGTGCCTGGGCAGACAGTGAGTGAGCAATTTGGCAAATTGAACATCATAATGCAGGAAGACACGCACGTGCCCTTGTTTCGCCTGTTCGTGTGTTTGCCATTTTTCGGACACACTGAAAAGGGGAACTGAAATTGTAAACTTCCATTCCCAAAGTCCGGCGCACGGTGGAAACAAAAAAGGAACCGGCACGCGAAGTGAACTGCGTGGCAATGTTTCTTCGAAGACTTGAGCATTTTCACAATCCAGACACTGCAACTTTCGCAGGCGGGCCTCATCAGGCGTCGTCCAACTGCCTCAGTCCTGTCTTTGTCCCCCAACAGTCTTCAGCGTTGCACGTGCGCGAAAATACAGTGTGAGAACAGGACTATTTGTGCTGAACTCGCCTTCATCCCTGTCTGTTCTCACAATTGATCCCAGCAAAAAAAACTGACACTTGTGCTCCACAAAGGCGCAAGAGTCTTGCAATTACGTACGTTGCAATTTCCGACTCACAGCATTTTCGACCGTGTTTCCTCAGAACAAACAAAGATCTCCAGCCAGTAAAGCGAACACTCGAACCTTGCGTGAAGACCCCCATCGTCTTGTCTGCGACAGATTCTTCAGCAGCAGCAAAGTTTAATTAGGGAGCGGATGAGGTTTCCCTGCTCTCACACTGACAGCTATGGAAAATATATGAGATGTTCGGAGAAGCGCAACGCCCACAAGGATCCGAGTAAAATAATGGTCGTATCAGCTGTATCAAGATTCAGACGGGCGTTTTTTTGGGCTTGTTTTTCTGCCTCCCAAAGGTGAATCATTTTGAAATGGCATCCCAACAGTTTGGCAGTGTACACAATGTGCCTCTGACCTTTCGACGGTGTCACAGCGCAGCCTCAGAACTTGTACGAATTTGCTCCAGCGAAAGCCCGACAGATTTAACGCCAAACGAACAACAAAGTGAACTCCCGGGAAAAGGAAGAGTGAAAATCCGTGTTCACGTTCAGAAGACAAGCAGCGAAAAAGAAACTGTTTACCTTTTGTGTGATGTGGTCGAAATTTATTCCCAGTTCTGCAAAAGAAAAGAACAGTGTCAATTTTAGCCAATTTTCTCAAAGATGCGGAAGACATACCTGGAAATTTAATTAATCTGAAATAGCCATGCATCCAGGAAGGCGACAAATCTGAGAAATTTGGAAGAAATGGAGCATCAAGCGGGAACATAGCAATCTGATTACAGCGCTTTGCTGACAGCCCCCCAGAATAAATTGAAAAGCAAGCAACTGCGAGATGTGACCAGAATTGTCCCCGCGCTTTCATAAACGCGATTGCAACAGCTTCTTTTCCCATACCTCGAAAATGTTACCGAAAAGGAACACAATGCAGGAGCGGATTCAGGAGCGGCTCCCTTTTCAGAAACAAAGAAACCCCTCCCCCGATATTCATTTTATTTTGTTCTTTTGGTCAGATTGGATCTGACTTCTTCTTGGGGGTTGGGGACTCTGAAACAAATCCCAAGATCCACGCCTCTGATTTGAGAGAAGCGTTTCCATGGAAAAATTCTCAGACATGTGTACTGCAGCCAATGTGTTCTCTTCTCCCGAAGTGGTGTCGTGGTAATTCGTGTCTACGTGCGTCAAAGTAGGCAACAAGTCCCGGGAACACTTTCTGCACATATCAACACCAGAAACAGACGAACCAACAAAAATGTATGCGTACCGTATCTATCCGTGTATAAGACGCACCTTTATGACCCAAAATTGAGCATCAAAAGGGGGGGGGTGCGTCTTATACATGGGTAGGTTGGAAAAAGTACTGATTTCTGGGTCAAAAGTAGGGGTGCGTCTTGTACACGGGTGCGACTTATATATGGGTGGATGTGGTGTACGGTAAGTTCAGAGAGCAGGAGCGGTTCCCGGATCTGATCGAGAGGACAACTTTGAACAAGAGATCAAAGATCAACGAGCCTGTAACTACACATGGCCAGCATTACTCCAATTTTGGAAGTTGTACTTTTCACAAAACAGTTGGGTGACTTTCTGTTCTCAAAGTCACCCGGCCTGCAAAATGATCATCATCAAATTCTGAGAAATTTTCTGGTGACTTTCTGGTCTCAAAGTTACCCAAATTGGAAAATGATAAGGGGGAAAATGACTTGGAAAATGACCAAAATCAAATTCCGAGCAAAAAACATAATTCGAGTGACTCAGAGGTGCCTAATTCACCTGCACAGGTGGGGACAAGTCACCCACCCTAGAACATGATCAGCATCGACTTCTGAGCAAAAATGAGCAGCTTCACAGCATTGTGTCGCGCGTGCTCCTGAGATAGACGTTACCTCTTCTACTGCCAGCATTAAAATACTTTTGCTGACTCCAGGGCCTTGAAATAATCTTGTGCTAGTTCATAGGCCCAATTTATAAATTACTAGATAAGTTCCGAGGCTTTTAGGGTCTCAGAGTTATGAGATAGATGTTACCTCATTGGCTACCAGCATCCAAATGATACTTGTACTGACTCAAGGGTCAAAGTTCCATTCACAGGGGGGGGGCAGAGGGGTCCCACCTTGCATTATGGACAGACACTGGCAATAGTCACGCCTTGCGTGCCCAAAAATACTACCGGCTGGTGACTTGGAGGTTCCTTGATCACCTGCATGGAGGAGAGGGGTTGGTCACCCAAATTGTTTTGCTCAGAGATGGATGCTGATCATTTTCCACTGCGGATGACTTCTCCCCCACCCCCACCCCATCACTGAGTCACCCACCCACAGACTCACAGAGACACAAACACCAATAGTGATTGCACGAAGCCCGAGGCCCATCGAAAAGTCAGGGGTTGGCCCAAAAGGATCACCCAAAATTGTCGGCTGAAGATCAAAATGAATCCCACAACGAAAAGTTTGCTCCGGATCACTTGGAACAGACAGTACAGACATCATGGTGAGACATCAAGCGCGCAGAGACAACCGGACCTCATGTTCTTGCAGCTTTGTGAAGGTTGTTTTCGTCTGGACCGGACCAGACCAAAACTTTCACAGTTGTCAGCTCTGTCCCAGGCGACCTTGATAATTTTGTCAAGTGGCCGTGTGCGTAACCCAAAGCCAAATACACATTTCAACTTGGTCTGAAGCAAAGCCAAAGCCAAGTGTGACTGTCTTTCGATTGTTCTGTGCATAATCTGAAATGTATCCAGACCCTCAACGATGAAAAGATTTCTTCACACTGCGATATTGAGTGCGTGAGAAACTGGTTGTCCCCAACGCATATTGAAGAAAAGAAAAGAAAGTTAATTTGACTTTCTTTCGCACAAAAACAAAATAAAACAGGCCACTTGGTTGCAAGAACACGAAACGTCAAAAAGTCCCTCAATTTTGTGAAAGGACAATCTGGTGTTTTCATGGCAGAACCGCAAAGACAAACATGCCTAACACAATTTCTGAACTTCCGAAGAGTATTTGGGAAAGGAAAGCCTTTTACATCGTATTTTCTGCACAAGAGTTTGGTTTGTCATACAAAAAGTTTGTCATGTTTGGTCTGCTTTCAAGCACAAAAAGGTGCAGCAAAGATCATCGTTACCCTATGCACTGTGACCGCACCATCACACGCTCAATCCACATCCCATCAAACGAAGAAAATATTGTACTTGTCGGACAGCAAATGCAGCGAAACATTGGCGGTAATAGCCAGTTTTCTTACTTCACGCGAAATTCTCTCACCTTCCATGAGGGGCGGCTCGTTTTCGAAGTCGTCGGTGGCGTCGGAGGCGTAGTTGACGGGGTCGGGGGTCATGATTGTGCCTGCATACCCGGCCTGCTGCTGCTGTTGCGCACCCGGGTACATCCCACCCTGTTGGTCATACCCCTGTGACGAGTAGTCGAACTGCCCAAACTGCCTGCAATACATGACAGCAAACAACTTTCTGAAATATCGGTAGGACAATTCACACCAGGTTGAGTGCAAGAGTGTCAATTGTGATGGCTGTTGCAAGCGACCCTCTCCCAACTCCAGCGAAAGTTTGATGAATGAAGGTGAGGGAAAAAGCTGTGATTCTGCAATTGATTCCCATCTTAGTCGCGACTCTCCCCAAGAGAGCGCACGCTCCAAGCATCGCCCCCTCACCACGAGCGCGCTCCCTTTGCACGGCGAATCACTGTGACTCTTCGAAAGATTATCTCTCTGAAAAGTTCATAGCCTGCGGCCAATAACTCGGTACGCGGTGTTCATCCTGAAGGAGATGATAGTTGCCGAACTTTTCTGGCAGCTGTCACTCGTCCTGTCATTTTGTGGCAATCAGGGCTGAGTGGCCATTGGGGGCTGATCCCCACCACCTCAGCTGTTGCTAGTGCACGACACAGGGTTGCTTTGAAGGACGTGCCTGCACGAACACGGAAATATTCGACACAAAATGATTGAAATATGTTGTTGTACATTGTTCCAAGTGGGCCAGCACTTTCTGTTTGGTTCCATAAAGTGATTTTTGTCGAGTGATAAATGCAGTGACGAAGTACACTTACGGATCTTGCACATACTGGTTTCCCGATCCGCTCATGTCGAACCCGCCTTGTTCGGCGTAGCTTCCCGTGTAGAAACCCTGGTCGTCTTGGCCGTAACCTGCCATCTCCTGCGAGGAAAACAAAAGCCGCGGTGTTGCTGTTTCAGCCGATACTGAACATATCTGGTCTGTCTCGTTCTCAAAACATTTCTGCGCCAACACAACACAAACAGGGCAATACACGGTTGGGACAAATCTTGATCGAATGGGACTGGATTGATTTGGGCTTCTCTTGAATTAATGCAGACTGTCAATTGCTGCAGCTGCTCTGGAAGGCTGCCAGCCTGGGTGTGGCGTTGTGTGTGGACCTGTCAATCAACAATTCCGTTGCAGACTGACACGTGTCTCTCCACGATGGGTGTTGTGGAGAGGCACATCCCAAATAATTTGCTGACCAACGTACAAATTAGCATTTTCGGAGGTTCCTGTGTCAACGGCGATATTTTTCACGTCAGTCGCTCTCAAACAATGTGTACGTGGTGACGTCTCACCACAACATTGATGCGTCTTGTGGAATGATCAGCCAACCCAACCCACACAAGGCAGCTCTCTCTCTCTCTGTGTCTCTCTCTCTCGATCGACAGAGTGTTCAGGATGAACAGTGATGTTGAGAACGTACTCCACAGGTTTTTTCGACCATCAGTCCTGGGCGATAATAAAGGTATATATTTTGGTAGACGTGTCACAATTGTCATCACGATAATCTCGATGGGGGAATGCAAGAATTTGTTGTCCGTTACTTGTTGGGTGTGCTAATTCGTTCGCGTTGAATGTCAAAACGAAACTTACAGACACTCCTGACGCCACTGCACCTCAAATGTTTAGTTTTGAGTCTCCACTTCCCGTCGAATCAAATGCTCGCTGTCGCATCTGCCTTTTTTCGCCGGAGGCAAACAGGTGTGTGTTCGGTATTCATTTCTTCTTGAAAAATCGCTTGGCATCTCCATTTCTGCTCACTATTTTGGAATTTACAACACACACAGGGCAAAACCAAGAATTCAGCAGTTGACTGGTGGATGTTTTGTCGCCAAAGTTACCAGCACACGACGATACCCCAGGTTTCATTTCGTCAGTACTCGGTGCCTGGTTCGATTTTGACTGTTTTCTGTTTGTGTGTTGCTCAGGTCCACGATGAAGGTCATTCATTCGTCGCAGACCATCAAGATCCCTGACGATGGTGAGTATTTATCTTCCTGAAATTGGAATTGATTTGATGCGGCAGTGAAGTTGTGAATGTTGCGATCCATTATCGCTCACATCCGTTGGCTTCGATCCGGTTTCGTCGGGTTTTGGTGACAACAATTGGTCCAATGTTGCAGTGATCGTCAAGATCAACTCACGGAAGGTGCAGGTGAAGGGACCGCGTGGAATCCTGCGGAGGGACTTCAGCCACCTGCAGGTGGACATCAAAATGCCGACCAAGAAGACCATCATCGTCGAGAAGTGGTTCGGCATCTCTCGCGAACTGGCGGCCGTGCGCACGGTGTGCTCGCACATTGAGAACATGTTCAAGGGAGTCACCAAGGTCAGTTTTCGAGTGCAGGTCCGCACTGTGCGTAGGGCTGAGGAACTATGCGTCTTTTGTGGGTTTTAGATACACGGTCTTTGTGGGCGTCTTGTCTGATCACTGTAAGGCCGTCCCTGTGTGTGTGTGTGTGTGTGTGTGTGTGTGTGTGTAAGGGGTGGGGGTCCGGGAATCCTCACCTTGCATTTCGTACAGGTTCTGTCCCTTTTACTTTAAAATCTCAACGGTCCAACACCGTGCGAAAAAATTAAAAATTGCCGCCCTCAAAGTTGAAGCATCACAAAGAGAAAATTGGTCAATATGTCAAAATGATTGCCGACAACCACGTTTGCAGTCGTGCGAACGCGACTGAAGTAATCGGTATCCGTCTGTGTCTGTACACACCTCAGTTTCCATGATGTAGTGAGGGGATCACAATGTCATACAAAACTTGAGCCACCCTGAGAAAGAAACCTGTGTGACACCACCCTCACTGCGTCATGGAAACTGAATGTTGGAGTTTTGGACTTCGAATATTTTTCACTGCCACCTGTGACCCCCCCCCCCTTTACAATGTCATGGAAAAGTTGAGCCACCCTGAGAAACCTGTGTGAACCCCCCCCCCGCCCCTTCACTACGTCATTGA